>Ga0157380_10000072_pt1 | contig 56363 bp, 45 predicted proteins | sample S35metaG_FD_119757 | JGI IMG/M metagenome (GOLD analysis project Ga0157380, IMG submission 119757) | Switchgrass rhizosphere microbial communities from Kellogg Biological Station, Michigan, USA - S3-5 metaG | ecosystem: Host-associated > Plants > Roots > Rhizosphere > Soil | place: USA...
CAGCTTGGCGCCGTGGCGGATGATCCCGTTCCACTCCTGGTCGGTGCCGGGGAGGAAGCCGGGCACGTCGGTGAAGGTGAGGATCGGGACGTTGTAGGCGTCGCAGGTGCGGACGAAGCGCGCCGCCTTCTCCGATGCCTCGATGTCGAGCACACCGGCGAGGAAGGCCGGTTGGTTGCCGACGATCCCGATCGGGAAGCCGTCGAGCCGCGAGAAGCCGCAGACGATGTTCTTGGCGAAGTGCTCGTGGACCTCGAAGAACTCGCCGTCGTCGACGACGCGGGAGATCACCTCGCGCATGTCGTAGGGCTTGGAAGGATCGTCGGGGACGAGCGTGTCGAGATCCTCGTCTTCGCGCTCGGGGTCGTCCTCCGGCTCGAAGCGAGGCGGCGCCTCGAGGTTGTTCGAGGGCAGGAAGCTGAGCAGGTGGCGAGCGTCCTCGAGGCAGCTCTCCTCATCCTCGGAGGCGAAGTGGGCGACGCCCGACTTCGAGTTGTGGCTCATCGCCCCACCCAGCTCCTCGAACTCGACTTCCTCGCCGGTCACGGTCTTGATCACTTCGGGACCGGTGATGAACATGTGCGAGGTCTCCTTGACCATGAAGATGAAGTCGGTCATCGCCGGCGAGTAGACGGCGCCGCCGGCGCAGGGGCCCATGATCAGGCTGATCTGCGGGATCACGCCGGAGCACTGGACGTTGCGGACGAAGACGTCGCCATAGGCGCCGAGCGAGACGACGCCCTCTTGGATCCGGGCGCCGCCGGAGTCGTTGATGCCGATCACGGGCGCCCCGACCTGGGCGGCAAGGTCCATCACCTTGCACATCTTCTCCGCCATCACCTCGCCGAGGCTGCCGCCGAAGACCGTGAAGTCCTGTGAGAAGACGAAGACGGTGCGGCCGTCGATCGTGCCGTGGCCGGTGACGACGGCGTCGCCCCAGGGCCGTTTCTTCTGCATCTCGAAGTCGTAGGTGCGGTGGCGGACGAAGACGTCGAGCTCCTCGAATGAGCCCGGGTCGAGCAGCTTCTCGACCCGCTCGCGGGCGGTCATCTTGCCCTTGGCGTGCTGCTTCTCGACGGCCTCCTCGGAGGCGGAGTGGATCGCTTCCTCGCGCAGCTCGCGCAGGTAGGCGAGCTTCTCCTCGTGGGTGATCGGGTTCTTCTCTCGCATCGAGCGGGAGAGTCTATTTATCCGTGATCGAGAAAGGTGCGATACCTAATCAGATATCATCGTGGCGTGAATCCGCCCCAAACACTCCTTCGCCAAGTCCGATCGGCGGCCGGGCTGTCGCAACGAGCCCTCGCCAAACGGGCCGATACGTCGCAGCCCGCGATCGCCCGCTACGAGCGCGGCCTCGCCACGCCGTCGTGGGGGACATTGCAGCGCCTCGCGGCAGCGTGTGGGCACAACCTCCGGCTTAGCGCGGAGATCGCGGCCGATCCGCACGACGTCGAGCTTGCCGCGCGCATGCTGGAGCTCACTCCGCAAGAGCGTCTTCGTGCCCTTTCGAGCTACGCACGTCTCCGAGGACCGGCACGGTGATGGAGTTCGATCCCGAGCGCCTACTGCGGGCCTTGGTCGAGCATGAAGTCGACTTCTGCGTGGTCGGAGCGGTCGCTGCCTGGCTGCAGGGAAGCCCGGCAGTCACGCTCGACCTGGACGTGATGCCGCGCCGCGACCCGGACAACGCCGACCGCTTGGCCGCGGCGCTCAACTCGCTCGGCGCGCGGCCGCTTGGTGGCGAGGCAAAAGTCGAGCTGGAGGGAGCCGACTTCCTCGGCTGGCAGATGCAGCGATTCGACACCGATGCCGGCCCGCTCGACATCGTCCCCGAGGCCGCCGCGATCGGCGGGTTCGAGGAAGTCGCGACGATCGCGCTCTCCCTGGGCGATCTCTCGGTGCGGGCGATCACGCTCGACGAGGTGATCGCCTCGAAGGAGAAGCTGGGACGCCCCAAGGACACAGCGGCGCTGCCGGCACTGTACGCGGCACGCGAGGCGCTGCGGCAGCGGCGCGAATCGAACGGCTGAAGGCCTGGCGATAACGATGGAGGGCCCGCCGAAGGCGGGCCCTCCCAACCCCAGTCAGGGGCAGATTCGTGCCTAGAGTTCGGCGCAGATGGCGAAGGCCTCTACCGACCAGTTGCCGGCGCCGACACCATCGACATCGCGCGCGAATGCGGACCAACCGGTTCGCGAGGAGCCGGACACGGACGGATTCGAACCCGTAACCGCCACGTCTTTGAGTTCTCCATTCACCCGTGCGCCACCACCGATGACCTGCTTGCCAGCCGGGCAGTTGGCGGTCGCGCTCTTGGCTACTTCTTCGTTGTTGGCGCTTTCGGCATTCACGTAGGTGACGTTCCTGACCAGCTGGGCGAGGAAGTTGGAGGCGAGCTTGCCGCTGGTGACGGCCCCGCTTGCCAGCTTGCTCTCGCTGACCGCGCCGTTCTTGATCTTCGGTTCCGTTACCACCTGGCCACCGAGCTGGCCCGAGCGGACCGAGCCGTTGGCGAGCTGGCTGGAGCCGATCGTCGCGGGGGCGATCTTCGCCCCGGTGACCGCGCCGTTGCGCAGCTTCGGTGTGGTCACCGCGCCGTTCTTGAGCTTGGCAGTCGTCACCGCGCCGTTGCCGATGTGCTGCGACTTCACCGACTTCTTAGTCAGGTTCGTCGCGGCGTAGGCGCCGCCGCCCAGCGCCACGAACAGCGCGACGCAGGCCAGCACGGTGGCCGGATTCAGGTGCCTCTTCAGTAGCTTCAACTCTTGTTCCTCTCGTTTCGGTTCAGGCGCCGAACGGCTGCTTGCGCGGCTCGGCCAGGTCATCCAAGATGCGCTCCAGATCGGCCTCGGCAAGACCGGAGTCGCGGCCCGCACGCAGTTCCACGCGCGTGCCAAAGCCTTTCTCGGCCATCGTCACCTCTACCCCTTCCACGGCGGCGACCAACTCAGCCAGCTCGGGCTCGGACTTCATCAGCGTCCGCGAGACCTCGATCATGCCGCCCGCTTCAACCGCAGCGCGGCAGTTCCTCCCCAGTCTGGACGCCTGGGCGAGTCCGTTCAGTCGCTAAAAGAAGGCGCCGCCCTTGTACTCGCCGAAGACGTCGCGCATGGCGCCGCAGACCTCGCCGATCGAGGCGTTGGCGGCAAGGGCGGCGCGAATCGGGCGCAACAGGTTGCCGTCGCCCCGGGCGACGTCGCGCAGCGACTCGAGCTTGGCCTCGACCGCGGGCTGGTCACGGGACTCCTTGAAGGTCTTCAGGCGGGCCAGCTGGCGCTCCTCGGCCTCGGGGTCGACGCGGAGGATGTCGACGTCGTCGACCTGGTCGGTGACGTACTTGTTGACGCCGACGATGATGTCCTGGCCGGACTTGTAGCGCTCGTGGTAGGAGTGCGCGGACTCCTCGATCTCGCGCTGCATGAACTCCAGCGCCTCGACCGAGCCGCCCATCTCCTCGACCTTCTCCATCAGCTCCCAGGAGCGGGCCTCGATCTCATCCGTCAGCGACTCGACGAAGTAGGACCCGGCGAAGGGGTCGACCGTGTCGGCGGCGCCCGACTCGTGGGCGAGGACCTGCTGGGTGCGAAGCGCGATCCGGGCCGAACGCTCGGTCGGCAGCGCCAGTGCCTCATCGAAGCCGTTGGTGTGCAGGCTCTGGGTGCCGCCGCAGACGGCGGCGAAGCCCTGCAGGGCGACGCGGATGATGTTGACCTCCGGCTGCTGGGCCTGCAGCGTGACGCCCCCGGTCTGCGTGTGGAAGCGGATCTTCATCGAGTTGGGGTTCTCGGCGCCGAACCGCTCGGCGACGATCTTCGCCCACATCCGCCGCACCGCGCGGAACTTGGCGATCTCCTGGAAGACGTTGTTGTGGCCGTTGAAGAAGAAGGCGAGGCGGGGGGCGAACTCGTCGATCTTGAGGCCCCGCTCCAGCGCGGCTTCGACGTAGGCAATCGCGTTGGAGAGCGTGAACGCGACCTCCTGAACGGCCGAGCAGCCCTTCTCGCGGATGTGGTACCCGGAGATCGAGATCGTGTTCCACTTCGGCACGCTCTCGTGGCAGTACTCGAAGATGTCCGTCGTCAGCCGCATCGTCGGCACCGGCGGGTAGATGTAGTTGCCGCGCGCCATGTACTCCTTGAGTACGTCGTTTTGGACCGTGCCGCGCAGCTTCTGCGAAGGCACACCCTGCTCCTCGCCGACCAGCTCGTAGAGCAACAGCAGGATCGCGGCCGGCGCGTTGATCGTCATCGAAGTGGAGACGCCGTCGAGCGGGATCTGCTCGAAGCAGATCCGCATGTCCTCGATCGTGTCGATCGGGACGCCGGTGCGGCCGACCTCGCCACGGCAAAGTGGGTCATCGGAGTCGCGGCCGAGCTGGGTCGGCAGGTCAAAGGCCATCGAGAGACCGGTGGACCCATGCTCGATCAGGTAGCGGTAGCGCTCGTTGGTGTCCTCGGGCGTGGCGAAGCCGGCGTACTGGCGCATCGTCCAGAGCCGGTCGCGGTACATCCCGTCGTGGATGCCGCGGGTGAAGGGCGGGGAACCGGGCTCCCCGAGCCGCTCCTCGAGGCCGGGAGCGACGTCGCTCTCGTCGTAAACACGCTGGATCTCGATGCCGGAATCGGTGAAAACGCGCTCGTCGTCGGGTCCGACGAGGGGCGCGATCGTGCGGTGTGTCTCTTCTGTGGCCATATCGACAGGATATGCGGGTATCCCGTGCGCTTGCGGCCGACCGGAACATTGCGGCCAAATACGGTTTGTTGGGAGGCAGGCCGGGAATAATCTTGGCTGCAAATGACACATGCCGTAAGTCGCCAATCGGGGCAGCAGGGGGCGGCAACAAACGGAGGATCGACATGAGAGAAGTGACCCAGCCAGTAAGGGCCCGGAGGACGATGCTGTCAGCGGTAGCGGTGGTCGCTGCACTGGCTGCGTTGCTCGCCTTTGCGCCCTTTGCCTCGGCCACCAGCGACCCGCTCGCGAGCGGCACGACGACGATCAACCTCAACAAGGGCTTCGTCAAGAAGCTGAAGAAGAGCGGCGTGAAGGTGCTCAAGGTGAGCCCCGGAACGGTCAAAAACCGCACCGTGAAGCTGCCCGTTAGCGGCGGCTCGCTCGACCCGACCACCGGCGCCGGCACCGTCGAACACAGCGGCGGGATCAAGTTCAAGCGGGGCAAGAAGACCGCCACGGTCAACACGCTGGTGCTCGAAACAGCAACCTCCTCGCTGAAGGCCAAGGTCGCCGGGAAGAGCATGAAGCTGGCTTCGGTTAAGGGGCTCACCTTTGCCCGCAACGGCTTCGGCACCAACGTCAGCATCTCGTCGTTGAAGCTGACCGGCAAGGCCGCCAAGCAGTTGAACAAGAAGCTCGGCTTCACCGGGAAACAGAAGAAAAAGGCTCCGTTCAAGGGCAGCAAGGTCCTTGGCGCCTCGACCAGCGAAACGCAGCCGAAAACGGTTGCGGTGCTGCCCGGTGGCAATGCGACGCTCGCGCTCAGCGCATCGGCGCTGCAGAAGCTCAACAACGTGGGGCCGCACCCCCCCGAAGAACCGGGCCCGTTCGCGGTGAAACTCGCGCCGGTAGCACCGACGAGCGTCGTCAGCGCCGGTCCTCCGCCAACGGTGGCGTTCCCGATCGGTGGCGGCACGATGTCGCCGACGGCGTCCTCGGGAATCCTCCAGACGCTCGGTGGCCTGACCCTGACTCAGAACCTCGAAGCGGTCGGGAAAGGGATCACCGTCCTGACGATGGGCAACATCTGGGTCGACATGGGGGCGAAAACCGCCACTGTTGAAGTGACGATCGAAAACCCGAAAACCCCGGAAGCCAACCTGGGCAATCTCGGCCGTTCTTCGATCGCCGACATCCAGCTGACCGGGGCGACGATCACCTCCGACCCGGCCACGCACACGATCAGCGTTCAGAACGCCTCTGCAACGCTGCAGGCCGTGACGGCCGAGACACTGAACTCGGTCTTCATCACGCCGATCGAAAAAGCAACCGCGGAACCGCAGGAGAAGTTCGCCGCGGGCGACCCGCTGGGAAGCTTCTCCTTCTCGGCAACGACGCAGTAGCGGGCAGTCGAATCGCAGGACTCGCAGAGAGGGCGGCCAATTGGCCGCCCTCTCTATTGGCCCCCGCGATATCTGAATAGATAAAGAAATTTGGTTGCTTTTGAACGTTCCTTTCTGTAGCCTCGCCCGTACCTGGACAGGGCCAGATCGGGCTGAGGCCGGGCAACCGTGGACTCAAAGCGCATGGCGCCGGGCCATGCCAGGAGGGAAGGGGTAGGGAGATGTCGCAGCTAGCCGATCGCGAGGCTCCGCAACTTCTGTCGCCGTTCTGGCCGCTCGACGACCAGCACGGTGTCGGCCACGTCCGGCTCGACGCGGATCCACCCTCGAATCCGGACAAGGTGATGCCACTGCTGCTCAGGCTCGCCGCTCAGAGCGACGCGATGCGCAGCCTCCAGACCTCGAGCGGAGACGAGGTCTCCGAGCACGCCGCCTCGGCCCTTCGCGGCGAGATGGCCGAGTGCCTGCGCGAGTTGGCGGAGCTCGTCGACGAGGAGAGCGCCACGGTGATCCGCATGCGAGCCAAGGCCCTAAGCGGCGGCGCGGACCACAGGGAGACGACTCTGGAGATCGCGCAGAACGATGCCTCTCCAGCCCTGGAGATCGTCTGCGGACCGCTCTGCACCTGGCGGATGAAGACGCGCGAGCCGCTGCACTCATTCCTCGCCGCGGCCCGCGACGAGCACCACCAAGGCCTGCTCGACTCCCTCGACAACTCGCTCGACGACGCGATGGAGGAGCTGCGCGAGGACCTCGAAGCGGGCGGGATGAAGGTCTCCTTCGCGCTGCCGATGAATGTCACCAACCTGCTCACCTCGGCGGGAGAGGCCGCGGGGCACCCCAAGCACTTCGCCTACTTCCTCCCGGAGGACGAAGGGGTCGACGGCCTGCCGCTGGAAGAACAGCGAACGCTCTACATGCGCAACGTCCACCTGGCGCGGTTCTCGGTGATCACCGTCCCGCTCGCCGAAACGCTGCTGGACGGTCCGATGCGCGCCGCCGACGCGCCGGTCGAGAGGACGCTGATGCCGTGGATCCGGGGTCACGATCACGGTCACAACGTCGTCGTGGCCGAAACCTCCTACGACAGCTGGAAGGAGACGCTAGGAATCGAGCCGTTCATGATGCTGCAGGAGGCGATCGCCGACGTCTACGGCTTCCTGATGACGATCTCCAACGCCTGGCTCTCGATCTCCGGGGTGAGTCGTCTCGACATGTGCGCCACCCACATGGCCGAGCTGCTCCACTACATGCGGCGCGGGCCCAAGTACTACGGCGACCCCGGCGCGGCGTACCTGGAACTCAGCTTCCTGGCCGAGAACGGCTTCGTCGAGATCGACGGCGCGGGCCGGGTGAGCTGGAACGAGGAGGACTTCTGCAGGGGCATGGCAGCACTGGCAAGCGCCCTCACCGAATCGACCGTGGGCGCTCCCGACGAGTGCGGCTCCGAAGCCATCATCGCCCGCTACGGCTGGCCGACCGAGACAGCAGCGCTCCGCACCCTGAACGCGATGCGCGACGAGCTCACCAACGTCCCCACCTCGATCGCCTTCTACCGCACAAGCGACATCGCCTCAGCCGAGAACGTCGCGGTCGCGGCCTAGTAGTTCAACGAGGGGTTCAGAGAGGCGGGGAGGGGTCTGCCAGACGCGCTTCGCGCTTGAGTGTCTGGCAGACCCCTCCCCGCCTCTCTTCTCCGCTTCGTCAACCTCAAGCTGACGCGGAACCTTTCGGGGACGGCGGCAGCCACAAAGCTGCTCGGGAACGCGAGGTGGGCCGCGCGTTTCGAGCTTAGGAGGCCGACGGGGGGCACTCCTCCGGACACTCAAGCGCGAAGCGCGTCCGGAGGAGTGCCCCCCGTCGGCCCACCCCGCTCAGTCAGATGCGCCGGCCAACCGATCGATCCCGGACTTCTCGATCGTCATCCGCAAGCCGTCCCCGAGCTCAACGCGCGGCTCCCAGCCGAGCAGGTCGCGGGCTCGGGCGATGTCGGGTCGGCGCTGCTGCGGGTCGTCGACCGGGAGCGGCTCGAAGACGATCTCCGAACGCGACTCGGTCACCTCGATCACCTTCCTCGCCAGTTCGAGCAGCGTGAACTCGTTCGGATTGCCGATGTTGACCGGCGAGTGGACGTCGGACTCAGCCAGGCCGACGATGCCGCGGATCAGGTCGTCGACGTAACAGAAGCTGCGGGTCTGCTCGCCCTCGCCGAAGACGGTCAGCGGGCGGTCCTCGAGCGCCTGGCGCATAAAGGTCGGGATCGCCCGCCCGTCATGCGCGCGCATGCGCGGGCCATAGGTGTTGAAGATGCGGACGATCGAGGTGTCGACACCCTGCTGGCGGTGGTAGGCCATCGTCAGCGCCTCGGCGTAGCGCTTCGCCTCGTCGTAGACCCCGCGGGGACCGATCGGGTTGACGTGCCCCCAGTAGTCCTCGGTCTGGGGATGGACCTGCGGGTCGCCGTAGACCTCGCTGGTCGAGGCGAGCAGGAAGCGCGCGCGCTTGAACTTTGCCACCCCGAGCATGTGGTGTGTGCCGTGTGAGCCGACTTTGAGCGTGTGCAGCGGCAGCCGCAGGTAGTCGATCGGGCTCGCCGGCGAAGCGAGGTGGAAGACGAGGTCGACGTCCTCGGGGATGTCGACGCGCTCGGTGATGTCGATGTTGCGGAAGTCGAACTTCGAGTCGCGGATGTGCTCGATGTTCTGCAGCGAGCCGGTCTCGAGGTTGTCGACGCAGATCACCCGGTGACCCTGGCCAAGCAGGTAATCGCAGAGGTGGGAGCCGAGAAAGCCGGCACCGCCGGTGACCACGCAGGTGCTCATCGTCGCTGATGCTATCGGCAGCGCCGCGGAACGACCCTGCAAGAACCGATCCACGCAATTTGCGGGCTACCGGGCCGATCACCCGTCCAGGAGGGGGGAGAACTCGCGATTTCGACCGCCTTCAGTTGGCATGTTCGGACGACGGATCTGAATCGGTGCAGGGGAGCTCAGTGGGTTGAAAGAGCGGAAGTCGACTGCGATGCGGGGAACGCGACTAGAGCGTGGCCGCCCCGGGCAACCGGAGACCGATGCGGCCCGCAAGCGCGCCGCGGTGGAGATGATCGCCCGCCACGAGCACTCGCTGAAACGAACCGCTCGGCGCTTCTCGCTCGATGCGGAAGATGCCGACGACGCCTATCAGCGCGCCCTGGAGATCGTCCTCACCAAAGCCCCGACCACAGACATACGGGAACTGATCCGCTGGACCCAAACGGTGACCAGGCACGAGGCGATGGCCGTGCGCGAGAGCCGCGAAAAGCTGCTCGGCGGGTCCCGCAGCTCCCGCGAGGGCGCCCCAGACCCACTGACGTCGATCCCGGCCGAGGGAGAGGGGCCCGGTGAGCAGGCCGAGCGACGTGAGGCCATCGCTCGCAGTCGCGAGGCGCTGCGGGCGCTGAAGCCGGCTGAGCTGCGGGCGCTGAGCCTGCTGGCCAGCGGCTACTCCTACGCCGAGATTGGTGAGATGACCGGCTTCAGCCGGACAAAAATCAACCGGGTGCTGGCCGAGGGGCGCGACCGGTTCCGCGCCCTGCTCTCCAGCAGTGAGGACGGCAGCCGCTGCCGCGAGCTGCGTCCACTGCTGTCCGCCTTCTGCGACGGTGAGGCGGCTCCGGGCGACGCCACAACGATGCGCGAGCACCTGCGGGCCTGCGCACACTGTCGCTCGACCATGCGCGCCTACCGGGCGGCCCCGCGGATCGCAGCGGCGCTGGCTCCAGCCTTCCCCTCCTCGCGCTCGCTCCTCGAACGCGCCCACGAGGCCCTCTCCGGTCTGGCCTCGCGCCTCCCCGGCGTGGGAGGAGCCGACCCCGCCACTCAGATGGCGGCGGTGAGCGGTGCCGGCGTGACGGGCCTAGCCAAGACCCTCGCGGTCTGCGCGGGCGTCGCCGGAACCGCCACGGCCTGCCTCGTCACCGGAGCGCTTCCGGATCCCCTGGCCGGCGGCTACCCGCCGCCACGCCCGACAATCGGACGGGCGGCGGACCGCCCGAGGGCCGCAGCGGTCGAGTACGAGCCGGCGGCGGCGCCCGAGCCGCGGCGCGAGCCCAAGCGGGAGCCGAAGGATGAGGCCGAGGACGTGAGTGCCGGCGCTGCCGCGACTCCCACGAGTGCGATGGAGCACGAAGCGCCACCGCCGGTCGAAGCACCGCCGCCAGCTGCCGAAGACACGGCCTCAAGTCCGCCGAGCGGCTCCGCCGCGGGAGAGTTCGGGCCGTGAGGCGCCACTTCGAGCAAGGTGCAACGTCTTTCGGCTCTCAGGGGTCCAAAAAACGTTGCACCGTCCTGGCGGTGGCTTCGGTCCTAGTCGCGCTTGCGGTCGGCTCGCCGGGCGCGGCAGCTGCCGCGCCTCTGCAGCCGCTCGATCTGCGCGTCGATGGCGGCGAGGAGAACTGGCACGCCGAACCGAGCTTTGCCCTGCGTTGGAGCACCCCGCTCCCGAACGCGGGCTCCCCGGTTGCCGCCGTCCACTACCGACTCCTCGATCCCGCCGGCCAGGCCCTCGCCGAAAGCGAGATCGGCTGGGCGGCGACCTCGATCCAGCACCTGGCTGTCCCCGCGATCCCAGGGACCTACGTCGCCGAGGTGTGGCTCGAGGACGCCTCCGGGGCGGTGGGGATCCCGGCCGTGGCCAGGCTGCGCTTCGACGACGCGGTGCCGGGACGCGTCGATCCCCAGCCGGTCGCCGGCTGGATCTCCCGCAACGGCCTGCCCTTCGCGCTCCGCCTCGGCCGGCCCGCCGCGCCCGAGCCACTCTCCGGCATTCGGGGCTACGCGGTCTCGATCGACCCGACCCCGAGCGGGAGGCCCTGCGCAGGTCAGTACGAGTGCAGCGAGGCCGAGACCGACCTGCGCGGCGGGGCCGATGAAGACGCGCTGTCGATCGACGAGATCCCCGAGGGAACGAGCTATGTCCACGCCGTCGCGGTCTCGGGGTCTGGGATGCACTCCGCAGAGGTCGGCTCCACGGTGCTGCGCGTCGACAAGACCGACCCGGAGACGAGGCTCCTCGGCGTTCCCGACGACTGGTCGAACCGGCCGCTGACCCTCACGGCCAGAGCGACCGACGATGAGTCGGGGATGCTGGCGGACGGCCCCGGAGGCCCGTTCACGGCGATCCAGATCGACGGCGGATCGCCGATCACCACCCCCGGCGACTTCGTCACCGCGACCGCGATCGAGTCCGGCACCCACTCGATCGCCTACTACGCCCGCGACAAAGCGGGGAACGTCGCGGACGGAGCGTCGATCAACGGCCGGCGGAACCACTCGCCGGCGATGGCGGTGGTTCGCATTGACCGCGAGGCCCCGCGGCTCGCCTTCGCAAACTCTCAGGACCCCGGTGACCCCGAGCGGATCGAGGCTCGCATCGGCGACTCGCTCTCGGGAATCGACCTAGAGCGAGGGCGGATCTCGGTGCGGCCACTCGGATCGGGCGAGCGCTTCGTGGATCTCCCAACCGAGGTCGGCGACGACGTCTTGCGCGCCCGCTGGGACTCGAGCTCATATCCACCCGGCGAGTACGAGTTCCGCGCCACCGCCCACGACCGCGCCGGCAACTCGGCCTCGAGCGGAAGCCGTGGCAACGGAGCGGTGATGCGCCTCACCGCGCCGCTCAAGATCTCGACGACGCTGCTCGGCGGCTTCGGCCGCCAGGGCATCGACGAACAGCGGACCGTTCCCTACGGGCGGAGCGTCCTCTACAGGGGCCAACTGCTTGCGGGAAGGCACACACCGCTGGCGGGGATGCCGGTGCGTGTGGTCGAGCGGTTCGGGGTCGCATCACGGATGCCGGAGCGGATCACGACGGTGCGGACAACGGCTCGCGGCGACTTCAGGGTCCGCCTCGCTGCGGGACCGAGTCGTGAGGTTGTGGGCCTGGTGGCGCCGACGGCGACCCTGCGGGGCGCCAACAGCCAGCCACTGCGGCTGGTGGTCCGTACCGGACTGCGGCTGACGGCCTCCTCGGCCCTCGCCAAGGTAGGCGGGCGCCCGATCGTCTTCAGCGGCCGAATCCTCTCCCGCGGCACCGAGGTCCCGGCGAGCGGCAAGGCCGTGCAACTCCAGTTCCGCCTGCCCGGCCTGCCCTGGAGAGAGTTCCGCACGATCCGCACCGACGGAAGCGGTCGCTTTCGCTACGCCTACCGCTTCGCCGACGACGACAGTCGCGGCGTGCGCTTTCAGTTCCGGGCGTTCGCCCCGGCGCAAGCCGGCTGGCCGTTCAAGCCAGCCGGCTCGACGCCGGTGGGAGTACTAGGCGTCTAAGGGTTCCTAGACGGGGAGCAGATCGCGCGCTTTGCGTACGCGCTGCTCGAGCTCGTCGCGGTTGCGCTTGAGGGCGCTGGTGGCCTGCTTGCGGGCGGTTGCGCCGCGGCGTTCGGCGCGCTTGACCTCGCGGCGGAGCTGGGTGCGGTAGGTCTTGAGCTGTTTCTCAGCCGCTTTGCGGCCACTGAACGGCTCGACGAGCTCGCCGACGCGATCGGTGACCGTGAGGACGGCGCCGACCGGGATGTCGAGAGCCGGGGTCGTGCCGACACGTTTCGTCGAGGCTTTCGCCGTCGGCCCGGTCGAGTTGGTCTTGCTGCTCTTGCTCTGCGTTGCCATGAAAGAGAGATCCCTTCGGTATGCGGTTTCCTGCCTTGGGTTCGCGAGTGTAACGAACATACGTTCTACGCGAACACCTGTTCTAACCGCCTGTCCGGGATCGGTTACTCGGCAGAGCGGGCGATCACCAAGCCGCGCTCGCCGGCTGCGGCCACGATCGGGTAGCGCGCCTCGAGCCCGAGGCTCGCCTGCTCCGGGGGGAGGTCGCCGAAGGCGACCCGGCCGCCCGCCTCGCGCACGATCAGCTGGGCAGCGGCCGCGTCAACGGAGCGGCAGGAGCGCAGGCTGAGCATCGCGTCGAGGCGGCCGGCGGCGACGTAGGCCGCGGTGATCGCGATCGAGCCGACGACGCGCAAGCGGTAGACCCGGTCCGAGAGCGCCTCCAGCGCCTCGAGGGCGCGTCCCGGCTCCGCGGCCTCGAGGCCGAGCAGCTCCAGCTTGTCGCGGTCGGCGGCGACCCGGATCGGTTGCCCGTCGAGCATCGCGCCCCCGCCGCGCCGTGCGGCGAACTCCTCGCCGGCGCCGAAGTCATAGACGTAGCCGAACTCGACCTCGGCCATCGAGTCTGCCGACGCCACGGCGATGCTGAGGCTGTGCGAGGGAAGCGTGCGGCGGGCGTTGAGCGAGCCGTCGATCGGGTCGATTACGACGCGGGCCGGGCCTCCGGACCCGAACTTCACCTCGCCGCGCTCCTCGGAGACGGCGAGGAACGCGGCCCCCTGCGTCGCCAGAGTCTCGAGCTCGGCGAAGACCGCGTCCTCGCAGCGGCGGTCGATGACCAGGGTCCGATCGCCTCCCTCGCCTACTCCGTCGTAGACGGTGCGGGCCTCCGCCCCGCGCACCTCATCGAAGATCGCGCGCTGTGCCACGACCACGCGGCGGCAGATTCCCAGCCAGTCTGCGGAAAGGGCGTCAACGAAGGGCACCAAGCCATCCTATGGACGCCGCGCACTCGCTAGCTTTGGAGCATGCTCGCCCTCGCCGAGGCACAGCAGCACGCCGTCGAACACGAAGACGGGCCCCTGCACCTGCTCGGTGCCGCCGGGACCGGCAAGTCCGAGGCCCTGGCCCGCCGCTTTGCACGACTCGTCGGCGACGGTCTCCCTGCCGAGCGGGTCCTGGTCCTGACCGCGAACCCGCCCACCGCCCGGCGACTCGCAAAGCGGGTGGAAGAGCTGATCGACGCTCCATACGAGGAGCTCTGGATCGGCACCTGGCGGGATCTCGGGGAACGCCTCCTGCGCGAGCACTCGGTTGCCGCCGGCCTCGACCCCTTCTTCGACGTCCTGGGCCCGGCAGAGCGCCTGGCGATCCTGCTCGACCGGCTGGATGACCTTCCCCTGCGCAACCACGAGATCCGTGGCAACGCCGTCGGGCTGCTGGCGCGGCTGCTCGAGCAGATCGACGAGCTGAAGGCCGGCTCCGAGCCCCCCGAGCCAGAGCTGGCCGAGTTCTGCGCCGCCCACGACCGAATCCTCGCCGAGTCAGGCAACCTCGACCGCGGCGACGTCTTCCTCGTCCTCAACAAGCTCCTTCACGAGCGACCCGACATCCGGGCCGAGATCGCAGCTCGCTTCGTCCACGTCATGGTCGACGAGTACGAGGACACGACCGCGGCCCAGCGCGCGATCCTCGGGAAGCTCGCAACCGAGAATCCGAACCACCTCTATGCCGAAGACCTCGCCCCCGCGGGTCCTGTCGTGGGGGAAGGGGGGGCGCTGCGGGCGGGCGCACAGCGCCCGTCCTCGACCCCCCCAACCCCCACGCCACCCGCGGAAGTGACGCTGGTTCTGAAAGAGGTATTCCGGAAGCCAACGTTGCGCCGGTGGTGCTGCACGAACGAGCGGGCGCAGGCGCAGGCTGTCGCCCGAGAGGTAGAGCATTTGCTTGCAGGGGGTGTGTCTCCGGAAGAGATCTGTGTCTTGGTCGAGGACCCGGCGGCCGATGGCGGCGCCGTTGCGGCGGCGATGGAGGAGCGGGGGATCCCGTTCCACCTTGCCGGTCCGGCGGCGCTTTTCCAGCGGCCCGAGGTGCGCGACGCGATCGCCTGGCTGAGGGCGCTGGCCGACCCCGAAGATTCCGCTGCCGTCGCCCGGGCGCTGACCCGTCCGCCGACCGAGCTGGCTTCGGCCGACCTTGCGCGGCTGACCACGATCGCGCGGCGACGAAAGGTCGACATGGTCTCTGCGTGCGAGGCTGCGCTCGAAAGCCCGCAGATCCCCCCCGAGGGACGAGAGCGGATCCAGTCCTTCCTCAAGCTCTACAGCGAAGCCTCGGCGGCGCTGGAGGAACGCCGCGCCGACGTCTTCGTCAGGCGGCTGATCGAGCGGGTGGGGCTGCGGCGCCAGAGGCTCTTCGCCGCCGAGCCGGAGGTCGCGGAGCGGCTGCTCGGCCTCTCGCGCCTGGCTGAACTCGCGGCCACCTGGGCCCGGCGCGAGCCCCACGGGTCGACTCGCGACTTCGTCCGCTACCTCAGCGCCGTGGCCGAGGCCGGCATGGAGCCCGCCGGGGGTGCGGAGCCGAGATCGCCCGGCACGGTCTGCGGCCTCGGCCGGCGCGCCGCCAAGGGGACCGAGTTCGACCACGTCTTTGCCCTCGGCGACACCGGGGACGCGGTCCAGGCGCGCTCAGACCTGGTCCTCTCGCGCATCGGGCGCGAGGAGGACGGGGGGACAGGAAGCGAAGAGCTCCACGAGGAGGAGCTCTTCGGTCCGGCCGAGGGGCTGCACGCCACCTACCGCAAGCTGCGCGAGGAGGTGCTCGAGGCGTCGTGGAAGGCGGGACGGGAGCTCTCCGAGCCGCGACTCGACACCGTCGTCGACGTCAACCGGGCGATCGCCCGCCACCTCGAGCTGCTGAAGCTGGCAGCGCTTGCCCAGCGGCCGGGCGAGGAGGCGACGTCGGAGGCGGTCGAAGCCGTCAACGGCCTACTGCGGCAGATCGCCACCCCCGAGCAGCAGGCGGAGCTGGACGCCTCACCCCTCGACGCCTACCTGCTCGACTCCGAGCGCGAGCGCGACGGCAGGCAACGGTTGATCGCCGCCCGCCATGAGCCATCGCTCGAAGGCTTCCTCCCCCGCCGCGGCGACGGCGCCCTCAGCCTCTCCGCCTCCGATCTCGACCTCTACCTGACCTGTCCGCTGAAGTACAAGTTCACGCGGGTCTTCGGCATCCCTCAGGAGCCGACGATCAACCAGCGATTCGGGATCCTCATCCACAACGTCCTCGAACGCTTTCACAAGGACGGGCCCGGTGAGGACGGGCACGAGCGCCTGATGGACCTCTTCGAGTCGGGTTGGCGCCGCTCGGGGTTCGGCTCCAGCGACGACGAGCTCCAGTTCCGCGACAAGGCCCGTGCGGCGATGAACCTCTACTGGGAGCGCGAGCGCGAGGCGGAGGGCGAGCCGGTCTGGCTGGAGCGAAAGTTCGACATCAAGATCGGCCCGCACCACGTTCGCGGCCGCGTCGACCGCGTCGACTGCCTCCCCGACGGCAGCCACGAGCTGATCGACTACAAGACCGGCGAACGCAAGAGCGAGGCCGATCTGGAGAGCGACCTGCAGCTGGCGCTCTACCGGCTCGCCGCCCGCGAGGCCTGGGACATCGACGCCGCTACCGGCAGCTACTACTACGTGCTCGACGCCGAGAAGGTGGCTGCTCCGATCAAGCCCGACGACGCCGAGCGGGTCGAGCGGACCGTGCTCGAGGTCGGCGAGGGGGTCCTGAGCCAGGACTTCGAGCCACGCCCGGCACCGACGACCTGCAGCTGGTGCGACTACCGCCTGATCTGCCCGGCAGCGGAGAGTTAGTTCGATTTAGGCAGTCTGCTAAATTTAGGACTGTCCATTAATTAAGTAGGGAGGCTCAGGAGCTGTGAACTCTCCAGCCGAGTTCCAGAATCCATATCGACCGGGAGCCGGCCATATGCCGCCCCATCTGGCCGGGCGTGAAAGCGAGTACGCCGAATTCGACCGGCTGCTCGAGCAAGATGAGATCCTCGAGAATCTGGTTCTGACAGGTCTGCGGGGAGTTGGAAAGACTGTGCTGCTCGAGACCTTCAAGCCACGCGCAGTTCAAAGCGGCTGGCTTTGGGCAACAGCCGACCTATCCGAGTCGGCGAGCATAAGCGAGACCGCCCTCGCGGAACGCCTGCTTGCCGACCTCGCGCTGATTACGTCCTCCACAACCATCGCCGAGTCGAAGCCGCGTCAAGGGGTCGGCTTTGGGGCGCCCAGCGAGGCGCAGGAAGTGCCCCTCTCCCACGAAGTCCTAGTGGAGGTCTTTACCCGAACGCCGGGTCTCACCTCAGACAAGATCAAGGCAACGCTCGAGTTTGCCTGGGAGCACTTGCGCCAGCAGGCCGAGCACAAGGTGATCTTTGCCTACGACGAGGCTCAGAACCTCACCGACCACGCCGGCAAGGATCAGTTTCCGCTGTCTGTTCTGCTCGACGTCTTTCAGTCGATCCAGAAGAAGGGGATTCCTTTCATGTTGGTCCTGGCTGGTCTGCCGACTCTATTCCCGAAGCTCGTTGATGCTCGGACTTACTCCGAGCGCATGTTCCGGGTGATGACGCTGACCAAGCTGTCTCGCGAAGCAAGCCGCGAAGCGATCATCAAGCCGATCGAGGTTGCCGAGTGCCCCGTCAACCTCACGCCGGAGTCGGTCGAGGTAATCATTCACGAGTCTGCCGGCTATCCGTATTTCATCCAATTCATCTGCCGGGAGGTATACGACGTCTTCATCCGACAGCATGCCGATGAAGAGTCAAAGGTCGTCCCCATTGAGGCGATCCAACACAAGCTCGACGCCGACTTCTTCGCCGGACGGTGGGCGAAGATCACCGACCGGCAGCGAGAACTGCTGTGGGCGGTAGCGCACCTGGAGCGTCCCGACGAGGAATTCACGATTTCCGAACTCACCGAAACGACCAAGGCGCTCCTGCCCAAGGCATTCTCTCCCAGCCATGCGAACCAGATGCTCGCCAGCCTCGCCGAGCGGGGCATGATCTACAAGAACCGGCTCGGGAAGTATTCGTTCGCCGTTCCTCTCCTCGGGCGCTTCATCTTGCGGACCTACGTGCCACCTGACGCCGCCCAGTAGACGGCCGAAAAGCTGGGCGGCCCTACTGGTTGCCCTGCTGGCGCAGGAACTGCTGAAAGTCCCTCGCGATGGAGTCCGCGGAAGGCAGGTCCTCGGGGTTCTGCTGCTGCTCTTCCTGCTCGGCCTCGATGCGGTCCACCAGTTCCTCTATCTCGGGATTGGCGGCGATCGCCCGGCTGATCTGCTCTTCGTAGCTGGTCGCTTCTTCCTCCAGCTCGGTTGCCTCGACGGCGATGCCGGTAACCCCCTCGAAGCGGCGCAGGAGCGCGAGTGCGGCCTTGGGGTTGGGAACGGCGGCTATGTAGTGGGGAACCGCGGCCCAAAGCGAGGCAGACGTCATTCCCAACTGGCGACAGCAGTCGTGGACGACGCCGACGATCCCGGTCGGGCCCTCGTAGGAGGAGCGCTGGAGGTCGAGCTCCTCGACCAGCTTCTCGTCGGAGGCGAGACCGGTGATCGGCACCGGCAGGGTGTGGGAGACCTCGGCGATCAGGGCGCCGAGGGTGATCACTGTCTCCACGCCGAGCGCGTCGGCCGCGGTCGAGATCGCTTCCGAGAAGGTGCGCCAGCGCAGGTTGGGCTCGGTCCCGTCGAGCAGCACCAGATCGCGCTCGGCGGCGGGGACGCGAGCGGCGATCAGGTTGTTCTGCGGCCACTCGATGCGGCGGACCTCGCCCTCGGTGAGCACGATCGTCGGCCGGGTGGCCTGGAAGTCGAAGTAGTCCTCCGGATCGATCTGCGCGATCAGCTCCGAGTCGAAGGCGTCGGCCACCGCGCTCAGCGCCGTCGAGGCAGCTCCGGCGGCATCGTTCCAGCCGCGAAACGAGCAGACCAGGATCGGACTGCGCAGCTGCGGGAGGTCGCCTTCCCAAGTCAGTGAGTCCACCCCTCTGAGACTACAGACGGCGACGATGTGAATCGAGATTCACTATCCTGCGGCCGGTGCTCGAGCTGCGCGAGATCGAGAAGTCCTATCCCCAGGGGGGAGAGATGGTCGAGGTCCTCCACGGCGTCTCGCTGGAGATCGAGCCCGGCAAGCTGGTCGCGATCGTCGGGCCCTCAGGCAGCGGCAAGAGCACGCTGCTCAACCTGATCGGCACGCTGGATGTCCCCAGCGGCGGCAGCCTCCGCTTCGACGGCCGCGAGATCGGCAGCCTCGGCCAGAAGGAGCGCTCGCGTTTCCGGGCCGCCAACCTCGGCTTCATCTTCCAGTTCTTCAACCTCCTGCCGGGGCTCACCGCGCGCCAGAACGTCGAGCTGGCGGCGGCGATCGCGGGCGGGGAGAAGCAGAGGGCTCGGGCTCGGGCTGGCGAGCTGCTCGACCGCGTCGGCCTTGGCGAGAAGACCGAGGCGCCCGCCCGCAACCTCAGCGGCGGTCAGATGCAGCGGGTGGCGATCGCGCGGGCGCTGGTCAACGAGCCGCGGCTGATCCTGGCCGACGAGCCGACCGGCAACCTCGATCAGCGAAACGCCCACGGGATCCTCGAGCTGCTGCGCCAGCAGACCGACAAGGAGCGCTCGGTGGTGATGGTGACCCACGACCACGACCTGGCCGAGCGCTACGCCGACCAGATCATCTCGCTGGTGGACGGTCGCGTCGCCGACCTCAACCACTCGGAGACCAACGGTCGCGGGCTCGGCCTTGAGCTTGGCCTCGGGCTGGTGGACAGCCTCGCCTCCCTGATCCGAAGATGACCCGGGCGATCCGCTCGCAGGCGCACCTGACCGCCCTGCTGACGCGCCACCTGCTGCACACGATGCGCCGCCAACGGGCGCGCGCCGTCGTGCTCTGGGCGGCGCTCGCCCTGGCGCTCGGGATCGGCGTCGGCCTGCTCGCCTTCATGACCAGCATCGAAGACTCCTACCGCCAGCGCGGCGAGGCGGTGGGCGGGGTCTCCGACGTGCAGGTCGAAGCGATCGGCGCCTCCTCGCTGCCGGCGAGACTGGCCAAGCGGCTGGACCGGATCGGCGGGACCCGCTACGCGATCCCGATGACCCAGCAGCGGGTCACGCTCGAGGCCGGTGCCGAGGACGTCGTCGCGACCGCGATCGGCGTCGACCGCTCCGCCAAGCGCCTGCGCAGCGCCGTTCAGCGTGACCTGAAGCTGCCCGGCGGGCGCTCGGCCAAGCCGGGGTTGGCGCTGCCGAGCGGCCTCGCAAGCGAGCTCGGCGTGCGGCGTGGCGACAAGCTCAGGATCTTCGCCTACCGGCGCTCACCGCGGTTGCGGGTGGCGCGGGTAGTAGACGTCTCCCCGGCGATCGAGGACGTGATCACCCTCCCCCGCGACCGGCTCGAGGCGATGCGCGGAACCCCCGGCCAGCCGACCGTCATCTACGTGAAGTTCGGGCCCCGGATGGGACTCGACGCCTTCGAACGCCGCGCCGAGGGAACTCTCCCCGAGAACGCCGTCTTGACCACGCCGGACACGAGTCAGGGAGAGCTGGACCACGTGCTCGACTTCACCGTGCGGGCGCCGACCTTCGTCTTCGGCCTGGTCGTGCTGGCGATCGCGGGCCTGTTGATCTACGTGCTCCAGCTGATGCGGATGCTGGAGCGCCAGGAGGACCTCGGCCTGCTGCGCGCGCTCGGCTCGCGGCGAGCACCGCTGATCCTCGCCGAGAGCCTGATCCTCGGGGGTCTGCTCGTCGCCGCGATTCCTCCCGGGGTCCTGATCGGGATGCCGATCGCCAGCTACCTCTCCTCGCAGGTGCCGACGTACCTGACCGACGTCTTCGGCTTCAACATGCAGGTCACGATTCGCCCCGACGTCGTCGCCGCGGCGGCGGCGGTCGCCCTCGTGGTCGGGATCGCGGCCACGATCGGGGCGCTCGCCTCGGCCCGCGGCTCGATCGCCGACCAGCTCGGCCGCTCCCCCCAGGCCGGGGCGACGGTGACCTCGACGATCTCGCCGCGGACGGCGCTGGCGCTGCTCGGGGGCGGGGCCGCCTGCCTCGCGATCGGCCTGCTGCTCGCCGACGCCGGGCTCTTCCCGCCGGCCGCGGTAACGGTCCTGCTCGGCCTGGCGCTCACAACACCGGGGCTCGTCGGCCTGGTCGCGATCGCGCTCGGCCGCCGCGAGCACGGTGGCTCCAAGGTGGAGCTCGTCGCCCGCGGCGCGATCGAGGCAAATCCCCGCCGGGCGGCTCTGGCGGCGGCGATCATGGCGCTCGGGGTCGCCGCGGTCGTGCCCCCACAGCTCGCCGAACACGCGCTTCTGGACCGGATCGACCGCCTTAACCAGGTGATCCGCCCCGGAGCGCAGGACCTGCTCGCCTCCGACGACGCCTTCGCCAGCGTCCCCGTCGACCTCTCCTACGGGCGGCGGGCGCTGCGCGACCCGGCGACCGTGACGCGACAGGTCGCCTTCGCCTTCGTCCCCTACGAAGGGCGCAAAATCGAGGTGCGGGGGCTGGTGCCGAGCACCCGCGGCGGGCTCATCCGGCGTGGCACCGGCCTTCCCCAGCAGTACCCGCTGCTGCGCCGGCACCCGCACGGAGTGCTGGTCTCGCGGGTGATGAGCGCCGGCCTCGGCGTCGAGACCGGCGAGAGCATCCTGCTGCCGACCGCGAGCGGCCCACGCAAGCTGCGCGTCCTCGGCGAAGTCGAGGACTTCGCCTGGCCCTCGGGCACCGTCTACATGAGCATGGAGCGGTACAGGCGGCTCTACCGCACCAACGCCGTCAGCGCCCTCGCGGTCGACCGCAAGCGGGAGGTCGACACGGCGGCGCTGCGGAAGCTGGCGCCGCTGCACGTGGTCACCGGCGCCGAATTCAAGGACCGCATCGACGCCCAGATGGAAAAGAGCACGCAGGGGATGCTGGCGATGCGCGGGCTCACCCTGATCGCGGCGCTGGTGGCGGTCGGCGGGATCATCACCACCTCGGTCTTCGCCCGCCGGCGCGAGTGGGCGGTGCTGCGGGCGATGGGGATCGGCAACACCGGCCTGCTCGGCGCCCTCGCCCTGGAGACGCTGCTGGTGGTGAGCCTAGGCGCGGCCTGCGGCGCGATCGGCGGCATCGTCAGCTACCGGGGGCCGACCCTGGGCTTCCTCGAGGCGCAGGGATACGTGATCGGCAACGAGCTCCAGATCGGCGCGGTTGCCGCGACCGCGGCGGCGGCCGTGCTGATCGGAACGCTGGCCGCGGCGCTGCCCGCCTGGCTGACCGCGCGAGCGCCGCTCGCCGATGCGCTTTCCTACGAGTAGACGCTGATGCCCCCCGCGCGACCCAAACCGGGCGAAAGGCGCGGTCAGCGCAGCCGCGGTGAGGGCACCCGCGAGCGCCTGCTGAACGCCGCGGTCGAGCTGCTCGAGGAGGGCGGCTACGCGGCCGCCTCGGTCGCTGCGATCACCGAGCGCGGCGGTGTCGCCGCCGGCGCTCTGTACAGGCACTTCCCCTCGAAGGCCGAGCTGTTCGTCGAGGTCTTCCGCACGATGGCCGAGAGCGAGCTGGCCCACCTCCGCGAGGCGAGCTCGGTCCCCGGCACGACGGTCGACAAGCTGGACGCGATCGTGCGCGAGTTCACCAGCAGCTCGCTGAGCCAGCCGCGGCTCGCCTGGGCGCTCGGCTACGAGCCGGTCGACCCGCTCGTGGACGCCGAGCGCCTCGCCTACCGGCAGACCTACCGCGAGCGGCTCGCCGAACTCCTGCGGCGCGGCATCGAGGCCGGCGAGCTGCCCGCGCAGGACGCCGACCTGACCGCGGCCTCCCTGATCGGCGCGATCAGCGAGGCGCTGGTCGGCCCGCTCTCGCCCGTGCGCGACGAGCGCGTCTCTACCGAGAAGACCATCGCCGCGATCTCGGCCTTCTGCCGGCGCGCTGTCGGGGCGTAGGCCGGCGACTGATCGTTTGACCCACCTGAGCGGTGGTCAAACGATCAGTCGGCTTGAGGTGCCAGCGCGCGGCGAACGAGGCCGTAGGCGATGAAGAGGACGAGGGCGGCAAACGAGAGTTCCAGCGCCCGCTGGGAAAGCTCGTTCGCGATCACCACGCCGATCAGCACACCGAGCGGGGAGAGGACGCCGATCACGGCGGCGTCGCGCAGGTTGACGTTGCCGTAGGAGCGCTGGCGGTAGGTCCCGACCAAGGCGACGATGACGATCATCAGCAGCGACGTGGACTCCCCCTCAACCTGCGAGAGGCCGAGGAAGATCGTCAGCGCCGGCACGAAGAGGACGCCGCCACCGACGCCGACCAGCCCGCCGGCGAGGCCACCGGCGAGCGCGATCAGGATCGCGAAGAGCTCGTCCATCAGAAAAAGATCAACTCGATCGCGATCCCAACCAGGAGGGCGGCGAAGAGCAGCGAGATCGCCCGCTGGGGGATGCGCTGCTGGATCGCCGTCCCGGCGATGACCCCGATCACGGCGGGAATCGAGAGCCAGAGGCCGGTGAGGACGTGGACGTTGCCGTAGATCCCGCCCTGGGCCAGCGCCCCGAGCAGGCCGATCAGGACGATCGCGGCGAGGCTGGTGCCGGTGGCGAGGCGCTCTCCGTAGGCAAACCAGAAGATCAGCAGGGGCACGATGACCGTGCCGCCGCCAACCCCGAAGAGGCCGCTGAAGATCCCCGCCAGGGTGCCGATCGTGGCGAGCTTGAGCAGGCGGTGGGAGGGCAGGGCTGGGTCGGGGGCCATCGTGCCGCGATACTAAGTGCCGTGCCCGCCGAAGCTGAGACAGGGGCTGGCGCATGGCGCTCCGCACTGGAGGCCCTGCGCGCCGATCCGGGGCGGACCGCGATCCTCACCGACGTCGACGGCACCCTTGCGCCGATCGTCGAGCGGCCCGAGCAGGCAGCCGTGCCCGAGCAGGCAGCCGAGCTGCTGGAGGCGCTGAGCGGCCGCTTCGGCCTCCTCGGTTGCATCTCCGGCCGCCAGGCGCTGGAGGCGCGTCGCCTGGTCGGGGTCGAGGGCATCGCCTACGCCGGCAACCACGGCTTCGAGCTGCTGGCACCGGGCGAGGCTGAGCCACAGCTCGACCCCGCCGTGGCCGGACGAGAGCGGGACGCGGCCGAGTTCCTCGCCGGCATTGCCGGGGACGAGCTGGACGCGGCCGGGCTGCGCCGTGAGGACAAGGGACCGATCCAGGCGCTGCACTGGCGTGGCGCCGCGGACGAGCAAGCGGCCGAGGCCCGCGCCCACGAGATCGCGGCCGAGGCCGGGCGGCAGGGGCTGGAACCGCGCTGGGGCCGCAAGGTCCTGGAGCTGCGCCCGGTCGGGGGCGGTGGCAAGGACGCCGCCGTGGCCGCGCTGCTCGCCGGCCGCGACATCGCCACCGCGGTCTACGCCGGCGACGACCGCACCGACCTCGACGCCTTTCGCCGCCTGCGCGAGCTTCATGGCGAAGGGCAGCTGGCGACGGCGCTCTGCGTCGGGGTCGTCTCGCCCGAGGCTCCGCCGGAGCTGGCCGAGGAGTCCGACCTCACGGTAGACGGCCCGGCAGGCTGGATCGCCCTTCTCGAGGGACTGGCGGAGTAGCGATGCCCTACACCGACCTGCTGCGAGTCACCGTCCTGCTCACCGGCGCCGAGGCCACGGCCCTGGCCGCGGTCACCGCGGTTGCCACCAATCGCGACAGCGACACCACGACCCTGATCGTCGCGGCGACCTGGTGGCTGATCGCCCTCGTCGTCGGCCTCTACCTGGGTCGCCCGGCCCGCGCCTCCGACAGCCTCCGCGACGCCCTCGCCCAAGCCCGCACAGCCACCTCCCTGCCCCCCGAGACCCCGGCAAGGATCGCCTTCGCCCGCCTCTGGCCAATCGCCCTGACCGCCGTGGTGGCCGGAGCCCTCGGCGTCTTCTTCCCTGGAGTCGCCGCAATCGGCGCCGGCTACGCACTGCTCGTCTCACTGGCATGGCACACCAGAGAGGCCGCCGTCCTCGCGATCGAGCAGCGCGACGGCGTCAAGTTCTACGTCGTCCCCAACTCGGCGCTGCGCCCGATCCAGCTGGTCCGCACCCCAGGCCTGCGCAGCAGCCAGCGACATGGTTGACTGGGTTTTGCGCCTAAGGGGTAGCGTGATCTCGATGAATCGCCGCTCGCTTGCACCGCTCGCTGCTGTACTTGTCACTCTCCTGCTCCTTCCGGTCTCTGCTTCGGCCCAGGGCACGATCTCCGTCGGGGGCTCGGCGACGCAGAAGGTGCCGAACGACACCGCCTCTCTCGGCTTCTCCGTGAGCAAGGAACGAAAGACCCGGCAGGCGGCTCTGCGGACCGTGGCCATGCGCCTGCGGGCCGTGATCGCGGTGGTTCAGGCAACTCCCGGCGTCGAACCCGGCGACGTCACCACCGGCCCGATCTCGGTACGCAAAGTAGCCAGGGGCAAACTCACGATCTACCGCGCATCGGAGGGGATCGGGGTGATCCTGCACCAGCCCGAGCGGGCTGGAGAGCTCGTCAGCGCCGCGGTCGCGGCAGGTGCGACCGGAACGCGGGGCCCCAGCTTCTTCGCCGGCAACCCCGACCTCGCCTACAACAACACCCTGCTGGCGGCCTTTGACCAGGCGAAGGGCAAGGCGGCTGCCCTAGCCGCGCGAGCCGGAGCCACCCTCGGACCAGCGATCAGCATCGAAGAAGTCAGCGAAGTCGTACCCACGGAGCGCGCCGATGCCAAGGGGCCTCAATCCACAACGCCGGCTCCGCCCGCCAAGCCCGGCGCCTCGACGGTAACCGCCACCGTTCGCGTCATCTTCGCGCTGGAATAAGCACTGCTCACGCCTACCCCTTGGTCAACCGCTTGAAGTCCCGCCTCCCACGAGTATTCGCGAGATCCTGGGGAGTCAGCCACGCCCTCCGGGCTGTAGCCACCGCGTAGGCCATTTAGGTCACCGCAATATGCTGGGGTACTCCTTTGGCAAGCTCTATTCTCGGCTGCCTTAGTCCTGAGTCAGTGAAACGAGCTCTTCGGCGTCCTCGCTATGGAAGGAGATTGGCCAGTAGCTGGTCTCACCGAGAACTACCCTGCCGTTATCCCACTTGGCTGCGGCCTCGCGGCGAGTCTCAGAGACAATCTTGTCGATACTTGCACGAAAGACGGCCGGCCGCTTGAGCCTGAGCACAAAAACCTTCTTCGCCGTGACCGCAACCACGTACTCCCGCTGAAACGGAGAGAGGGGATTTAGGAGACGTGGCCATCGCCCTCGACCGCCTACGGCGACAAAGAATGCCTCAACCGGTTCAGGTGCAAGGTACTCAGGAACGATGTCCTTCAGTTTTGCGTACCGAAGTCCACCCTTAAGCCAGTCGCTAGTTTCCGATTTAGTCATCGCATCCGTCCTACGTCAGGTGAAAGCACCTCCGAGATACCCGCAGATGTCCCAGCAGTGCCAATGCAGCCGAGAACTCCCCCGGCAGCAGCGCCCGGTCAGGGCCGATGGAGGAACTCGCGGACTTCCATCATCTTCTTCTCCAGCTTGTTGACTACAAAGATCTCGACACCATCCGCAGTCTGAATCCCTAGACGTTCGCGCAGCCCTCCCGCGAGTGCGTCTCGACTACGGCTAACAGATTCGATGCCTGTCACATACTCAAGCGGACATTCCCAGGGCTTCCGGCCGATCGCGGTATCGAAGCGGTTGGGCTGAAAGAGCACACGGCGATCGGTCACAATCAATTGACCACCCGAGGCAATCCGTGGGCTTACGACACGATTGGCCAGAGTCTTCCAGCGCATTACCTCATCCGGTCTGAGCTTTGGACGGGCGTTCAGGATGCCCATATCCACCTCAGGTGTGCCAGCCTAGCGCGACGAGCGCTGTCGTCGATTTCCCATTGGGAATCTTGCGAAGTACCATGGTGACTATTTCGCGAGAGCACTGATGCCTTCCTTGGCGCCAACGAGACCCACGCATCCACCAACGCCACCAATTGCTGCACCAGCGCCATTGCCCACTCCTGGCACAGGACTGCCAATGACGAATCCTGCAGCGGCGCCCGCCGAAGCGCCCTGAACACACGTCTGCCAATTTCCACCAGCGAACCTGTAAATACTCGTGATAGTAGAGCCGTTTTTCTTCCAGAAATCCTGGGCTCGATCACTTATCCAGCCGCGGCCAGGAGCAGTCCAATCCCACACATCGTCTGCGGCGGAACCAGCGGCCGAACCAACTGCGTTAACACCTTCTTCCGCGATGCCTAGACCACCTTCGATGTCTTCCCTGATGGCTGCAACGTCGTCAGACCCGACACAGCCGCCGAACACGCAGACATCGCGCCCATTCAAGTCGTAACGATTGAGCGGATTGTTCAAAGCATAGAGATAACGGTCAACGGTCATTCCTATCCCTACATGACCCAGAACGGGATCCTCGGTCAGAAAGGCGCCGAGCGTCGGGTCATAGGACCGAATGCCCATCTGTACAAGTCCGGTACCTCCATCGCTGCGCCGCTGCTGTGCCCCGAGCCAACCCAATTCAAGGCTCGGGCCTGAGAGCTGTGTGCCCCACGGATCGTAGGCCTGCCTCGATTCCACGTTTCCGGTTGGGCCGGTGATCGCCGTGATGTCGCCGTGCGCATCGGCAAGGGGATAGCTGGTGGCTTCACCCGATCTTTGCTCGAGCAGACCACGCGGACCCGACATGTAGCTCATTATCGTTTCCCCTTCGCCGTCGGTGTCATAGGTCGGCCGATCAGTGAGGTCGCCGTAGTGCATGACCTGGGTGCTTTTCCCGCTTTTGCGTTCGCTCAGTCGTTCCAAAGCGTCGAAAGAGTAGCTGGCGGTTCCGGTCGGGCCTTCGGCTTTGGCCAGATGGTCGAAGAGGTCCCATTCGTAGGTCGTTTCTTCGGATTCGTTTTCCATGCCGGTCATCCGCCCGGCGCTGTCGTAGCTGTAGGTGGTGCCGTCCGAGGCGCTGGTGAGCTGGTTCAGGGCGTTGTATTTGTAGGTCGTGGCACCGGCTTCCACTCGATTGCCAGCGGTGTCATAGCCGTAGGCGGTCGCCCCTTCGCCCGGAGGATTGAAGGCGGTGAGCCGGTTGAGCGGGTCATAGCCAAAGGACGTTTCCTGTTCGAGGCGGCTGTCGAAGCGGCTGAGGACGTTACCGGCGGCGTCATATCCGTATTCGAGCGCTTCCAGGACGGTGCTCGATTCGTCTTCGGAGGTCGTTTCAGCCAACCGCCCGGCATCGTCGTAGACGTTGGTCGTCGTCACGCCGTTGGGCCGTTCGATTTCGGTCAGGCCGCCCTCGGGGTCATAGGCAAAGCTCAGGGCTTTGCCCTGGGGATCGGTGAGCGAGGTCATCCGGCCGAGTTTGTCGTAGCCGTATTCGAGCGTACCTCGGCCGTCGACCTGTTTGGTCAGCAGGGCGCGCGAGTTGTAGGCACGGGTGAGGGATTGGCCGCGGCCGTCTTTGATCGAGGTGACGCGGCTGTCGTTGTCGTAGCCGATTTCGATTTTGTGGCTTTCGGCGTCGGTCGCACCGGTGAGCCGGTCGGCCGCGTCGTAGCCGAAGGAGCGCAGCGTCGCTTCGCCGGCTTTGATCGAGCTCAGGCGGTTCGCTGCGTCGTAGCCGTATTCCAGCGTGCCCGCAGCGGTGACCTTGGTCAGCGGGTTGCCAACGGCGTCGTAGCTGTAGGTAGTCGTCTTTTCGAGCGGCTGGGCGACTTCGACAAGCCTGCCGAGTTTGTCGTATTCGTAGGTCGTTTCGTTTTCGCGCGGGTCGGTGACCGAGGTGAGCTCGCCGCCCGCGTCATAGCCGTATTCGGTGCTCGTGCCCAGTGGCTCATCTGCTTCGGTCATCCGGTCGAGCAGGTCGTATTCATAAGTCGTTTCGTTTTCGCGCGGGTCGATCACGCTCGAGCGGTTGCCGCGGTTGTCGTAGTCGAAGATCCAGTCTCCGCCTTCGGGTCGATCGACTTCGGTCAGCTGGTTGGCGAGGTCGTAGCCGTAGGTGGTTTCCTTGCCACGCCGGTTGGTCACTTTGGTCGGCTTGAGGTTGCCGTCGTAGGCAACTTTGGTCTGCTGTTCGAGCGGGTCGGTGTACGCGGTCGGTCGCTCCATCGCGTTGTAGGAGATTTTCCAGACGTTTTCGGCCGGGTCGGTGATCTGGGTCGGCATCCCGTTGCCGTCGTAGACGTATTTCGTTTTGTTTCCTTCGGGGGTCGTGCGGGCGAGCAGATCGCCGAGCGCGTTTCGTTCGTAGCTTTCTGCTTTCAAGCCCGGCAGCGTCTTCGCAGTCATGTGGTTGCGGCTGTTGTATTCGAAGCTTGTTTTGTGGCTGAGCGGGTCGGTCGCGGTGAGTTGGTTGCCGCGCAAGTCGTAGCTGAATTCGGTTTTGTGTTCGTTGGGATCGACGACCGTGAGCGGCTGGCCGGAGGCGTTGTAGGTGAAGGTCGTTTCTCCGCCTTCAGGATTGGTGACCTTTGTCAGGTCGTTGGCTTCGGACCATTCGTAGCTCCAGGCGTTGCCGCGAGCGTCGGTGAAGTCCGTCAGGCGATTTTGGCCGTCGTATTCGTATTCGCGTTCCCCGCCTTCGGGGTCTTCGGCGGAGGTGAGGTTGCCCGCCGCGTCGTAGCCGAGCGTCCATTTGGCCCCGCCTGACTTCACGACTTCATCGACGTTGCCGGCAGCGTCGTAGCCGGTCGTCGTTTTGTTTCCGAGCTGGTCGGTTTCTGAGACGACGCGGTCCTGGCCGTCGAACTCGTAAGTGAGTTCACCACCCTCGGGTTCGGTGACGATCGTTTCGCCTTCTTTGTATTTGAGTTTCCAGAGGTTTTCCAGGCCGTCTTTCTGTTCGACGATGCGGCCCTGGCCGTCGTAGACGTTTTTCAGGATCACGTTGCTGCGCGGGTCGGTGATCGAAGTCATTCGGTGCTGGGCGTCGTAGCCGTATTTGGTGACGCCGCCGAGGGCATCGGTGACCGTTTCCAGGTCGCCGGCCGCCGAGTAGGCGAATTTGACTTCCCGTCCGGTTGAGTCTTTGACCAGGGTGATGTGGTTGGAGGCGTTGTAGGAGAAAGTCAGCGTCTGGGCCGAAGGGTCGGTGATCGTCGCCAGGCGGCCTTCTGCGTTGTAGCCGTAGGTCGTTTTGAGGCCGTGGTCGTCGGTGACCGAGGCGATTCGGCCGCTCGAGTCGAAGGCGTAGACGGTGTTCTGGAGGGTCGTCAGGCGGAAGGTGCCTTCGATCTTGGCCAAGGTGTCGGTTACGCCGGAGGGGGCTTTGTAGCCAGTTTCGGTTTTCGTGAAGAGATCCTGGCGACCGTCCTCGCGCAGGATCAGGACTTCGCCGGATTCCAGCTCGGTCGCGCTGGCAAGGCCGGTCTGCGACCAGCCTGGGCCGAGACCGGTGTCGGATTCGCTTCCAGAGGTGTAGGAGCGGACGAATTCAAGGGGCGTGCTGCTTTTGTTGGTCAGGAGTAGATCCCGATGGGAATAGGAGAGCTGGCCGGTGGCGAGGCTGACCGGATCGCCATCTTCGGGGCACTGAGATTCTTTGCCGCGGCAGTGGCCCCCGAGTTCGGGCAGGCTGATCGCGGGTTTCCAGTTGATGTTCGAGGTGACCGAATCTCCGCAGCCCGCGGGCTGGGGGCCATTCGCGCAGCCCCAATCGTTGTTAGAGGCCGCGAGTTTGCCTGTGCCGGTGTAGGAGAGGCCGCTGTCGTTGTCTCGAAAGCGGTTCCGTTCGATTTTCGGAGAACTGGAGCCGGTGGCCTTGATTCCCTGGTTGTCGCTCTTGCGCATAGTCGAGTTTTTGATCGTCGGCGAGGAGCTGACGATTTCGATCATCGGTTTGCCGAGGTGTCCTCCGTAGGCGACTTCGACGTGATCGAGGATCGAGCCGCCGCTGCCGGATTCGAAGACGAGGCCCCTCCATTCGCCGGCTTCTTTGCTGTTGGTGCTGGTGAAGACCACCGGTTTTTCGGCGGTTCCTTCGGCTTTGAGCGTGCCGGCGACGAAGATTCGAGAGAACTCGTCGCTGCCGATGATGTTGACCCCGGGTTTCACGGTCAAGGTTTTCCCGGAGGAGATCGACAAGGTGCTGGGCAGCCACAGAGGGGCCGTTCCCGATGGGTTCCACGTGGAGGAATGGGCAACGGTTCCTTCGACCGAAATGCGATTGCTTTTGTTGCCAATCAGGGTGTTGTCGGTGATGTCCCCCGGAATGTCGCTGCCACCGTAGAGGACACCGGTGCCATTGGTGCCGATCACGGTATTGCTGCTCAGCGTTTTCCCGGTGATGCTCGCACCGCTTTCGACGGTGGCGCTGATCCCGCTCCCCCCGCCTTCGATGTAATTGCCGTGGATATTGATTTCCCCAGTGCTCCCTTTGGGGCCGATGTATCGGATGGCGGTCGAGTCGTTGCTGAAGAAATCATTGTTGGCGATGTCTGGGCTGCCGCCTTTGGGGATATAGATCGCTTGGTTGTCGCTTCTTAGGAAGGTCGAGTTTGTGATCGTCGGCGAGGAGCTGACAATTTCGATCATCGGTACCGATAGATGACCGCCGTACCCGATTTCAACGTGATCGAGCACCGAGCCGCCACTGCCTGAATTGAACACCAGGCCCCTCCATTCGCCAACTTCTTTGCTGCCGGCACTGGTGAAGATCACTGGTTTTTCGGCGGTTCCTTCGGCTTTGAGGCTTCCATTGACGAAGACCCGAGAGAATTCATCGCCCCCGATGATGTTGACCCCGGGTTTCACGCTCAAGGTCACGCCGGAGGCGACCGTCAAGGTATTTGGCAGCCAGAGGGGAGTTCCTCCAAGAGAGGCATTCCAAGTCGAGGAGCTGGCAACCGTCCCCTCTACCGAGATGCGGTTGTTTTTGTTGCCACTCAGCGTGTTTTCGGTGATGTCTCCGGGAATGTCATTGCCGTTGTAGAAGATGCCGGTTCCGTTGGTTCCGATCACCGTATTGCCACTCAGAGTTTTGCCGGCGATGCTCGCACCGCTTTCGACGGTGGCGCTGATCCCGCTGCCGCCCCCTTCGACGTAGTTACCGTGGATGTTGATTTCGCCGGTTGATTCTTTGGTGCCGATGTACCAAATCGCTGACAGATCATTGTTGATGAAATCGTTGTTACCGATGTTCGGGCTGCCGCCTTTGGGGATGTAGATCGCTTGGTTGTCGCTTCTTAGGAAGGTCGAGTTTGTGATCGTCGGCGAGGAGCTGTTGATTTCGATCATCGGTTTGGCCAGATGGCCGCCATAGGCAACTTCGACGTGATCGAGGATCGAGCCACCGCTGCCGGGTTCGAAGACGAGGCCCCTCCATTCGCCGACTTCTTTGCTTTCAGCGCTGGTAAAGACCACCGGTTCTTCTTCGGTGCCTTCGACTTTGAGACTGCCGTGGACGTGAATCCGGGAGAATTCGTCGCCGCCGACAATGAGGACGCCGGGGCTCATGGTCAGGGTCACGCCGGAGGTGACCGTCAGAGTGCCGGGGAGCCAAAGGGGAGTTCCGCCAGGAGAGGCAGGCCAGGCAGAGGTATGGGCAACAGTCCCCTCTATCGAGATGCGGTTGAATTTGTTGCCGCTGAGCGTGTTTTCCGTAATGTCTCCGGGAACGTCGCTGCCGCTGTAGAAGACGCCAGTGCCTTCGGTGCCGATCACGGTGTTGCCACTCAGCGTTTTGCCGGTGATGCTCGCGCCGCTTTCGACAATGGCGCTGATCCCGGTGCTGCCGCCTTCGACGTAGTTGCCGTGGATGTTGATTTCGCCGGTTGATTCTTTGGTGCCGAAGTATCTAATGGCCGTTAGGTCGTTTTTGATGAAGTCGTTGTTGCCAATGTTTGGACTGCCGCCTTTGGTGACGTAGATCGCCTCGTTATCGCTTTTGCGCAGAGTCGAGTTGAGGATCGTCGGCGAGGAGCTGTTGATTTCGATCATCGGTTTGGCCAGATGGCCGCCATAGGCAACTTCGACGTGATCGAGGATCGAGCCACCGCTGCCGGGTTCGAAGACGAGCCCCCTCCATTCCCCTGGTTCTTTGGCCCCTTCGCTAGTGAAGATCACTGGTTTTTCGGCGGTGCCTTCAGCTTTGAGCGTGCCGCTGACGAAGATTCGGGAGAATTCGTCATTGCCGATGACCTGGACCCCGGGTTCAACCGTGACGGTCGCGCCAGATTCGATCGTCACCGTTTCGGCAATGTAGGGGTTGCCGGCCGGCGTGAGCGTCATGTTTTCTTTGATCGTTCCAGGCAGGGCCGTGGCGGAGGCTGCCGATGGCGCAAGCAGAGCAAGGGCAATGACGAGGCCGCTGGAACAGGTCAACGATCGGAAGCGTCGCTTTCCAGTGAGTTGTGGCAGCCGAGTCCTTGCCAGATCTCTCTTGCCCATGTATCCGCTCCCTCTGTTTGGTGATTTCGGAAGTTCCCCCTCAGATCTCTGAGCGTTCCGAATTAGGCCGGGATTGTTACCAGGCGGAGGAGCGGAGTGTCCGCAGCGCAAACGTTTCTGGGCTTAGACCACCCTATTTCCGTTAAGGAGCCCGCAAAAACAGGAAAAAATGGGGCCTCGAGAAGGCCCACTGGCTGACGCTTACGTGGGGCGCTGGTCGCGCAGCTTCTTGAACTCCCGCCATCCTCGCGTGTTCGCCACGTCATTCGCGGTCAGCCACGCTCGCCTCGCCGTCGCCACCGCGTAGGCCATGTTGTTGAGCGTCTCCACACCGTGGGCGTCGGTGTTGAGGACGATCGTCACTCCGGCTTCCGCGGCGAGGCGGGCGTGGTGCTCGGAGAGGTCACGGCGGTTGGGGTTGCCGTTGATCTCCAGCATCGTGCCGGTGCGGGCCGCTGCCTCGACCACGGCCTCGACGTCGATGCCGTAGGGCTCGCGGCGGCCGAGCAGGCGACCGGTGAGGTGGCCGATGCAGTCGACGTGGGGGTCCTCGATCGCGGCCAGGACGCGAGCGGTCATCTCCTTCTCGGAGATCGCGAATGAGGTGTGGATGCTGGCCACCACCCAGTCGAGCGCGTCGAGCAGGTCGCCGGGGTAGTCGAGGCCGCCGTCGAGGCCGATGTTGACCTCCGAGCCGGCGAGCAGGCGGAAGCCGCGCTTGCCCTCGTTCCAGGCCTCGATCTCGGCGATCCGCTCCCAGAGGCGCTCGGCGGTGACGTGGTCGCCGAAGCCGTGGCTGGCGGAGTGGTCGGTGATCGCCATGTACGCGTAGCCCCGGTCCCGCCCGGCCTCGGCCATCTCCTCGAGCGTGTTGCGACCGTCGGAGAGGGTCGTGTGCGAGTGAAGGTCGCCGCGGATGTCCTCGAGCGAGACGAGGTCGGGGAGCGTCCCCTCGCGGGCGGCCTTCAGCTCCCCCCTCCCCTCGCGCAGCTCCGGCTCGACGTAGGCGTAGCCGAGGCGCTCGTAGACGGCCTCCTCGCTGGCGCAGAGCTCGACCTTGCCCGACTCGACCTCGGTGATCCCGTGCTCGGAGACCGAGAGGCCGCGCGCCACCGCCTCCTCGCGCAGCTGGACGTTGTGCGCTTGGGAGCCGGTGAAGTGCTGGAGCAGGTTGCCGAAGGCCTCCGGCGCGACGATGCGCAGGTCGACCGAGATCCCGTTCTGGGTCTGCGCTCGAACGCCGTTGGGCCCCGGTTTCCCCGCGGCGGCAACCAGGGGGCTGGCGAGGAGGTGCTCGGCCAGCGCCTGGGGCTCCTCCGCGGTCGCGATCAGGTCGATGTCCTTGCAGGTGTCGGCCCAGCGCCGCACCGAGCCCGCGACCTCGACCCGGTCGGCAGCGGGATGCTCGCGCAGCGTCCGTGCCAGCTCCTCGGCGATCGGGCGCGCCATCGAGAGCAGCACTCTGCCGCTGCCCTCGCCGGGCTCGCCGAGGCGCTCGAGCCCGGCGAGGACGTTCTCCTCCACCTTCTCCCCCAGGCCCTTCAGCTCGCGGATGCGCTCTTCCTCGGCCGCCTTTCTGAGATCGTCGAGCGTGGCCACCCCGAGCTCCTCGAAGAGTCGCCGCGCCGTCTTCGCCCCCAGGCCCTGCACCCGCGTCACCTCGATCAGCGACGGCGGATACTTCGCCTTCAGCTTCACCGCCGCGGGGATCTCGCCGGTCTCGATCAGCGCATCGATCTTTTCGGCCAGGGTCTTGCCGACGCCGGGGACCTCCGTCGCCCGCCCGGCGGCGGCGAGGTCAGCGACCGAGACCGGGCTTTCGCGGATCGCCTTCGCCGCGGTGCTGTAGGCGAGGACCCTGTATTTGACCGCGCCGTCGAGCTCGTAGAGGACTCCCAGCTCGTCGAGGGCGGCGGCGATCTCGGCGTTGGTCACCCCTGCAAGCTAGAGGCTTGATGCGGGTTAGTCATCCGTGTGCGCGGATAACTCGCATCAAGCCTCTTACGAGCCGCCGTTCGCGAATAGCATCGCGGCCTCGATGCCCGCTAGCGATTCAGAGCGAGGGCCCATCTGGCTCGTCCTCCCTACCTACGAAGAGGCGCGCAATGTCGAGCGGCTGGTCGAGCAGGCGCGGGCGAAGCTCCCTCCCAGCGCCCAGGTGCTGATCGTCGACGACGACTCGCCCGACGGCACCGGCGAGATCGCGGCGCGCCTGGCGGCCGAGGAGGAGGCCGTGCACTTCCTGCACCGCCCAGTGAAGGAAGGGCTCGGCCCCGCCTACATCGCCGGCTTCCGCCAGGCGCTCGCCGCCGGCGCCGGGCTGGTCGTCGAGATGGACTCCGACTTCTCCCACGAGCCGGCCTACCTGCCGCGCCTGCTGGAGGCGGCCGAGCATGCAGACCTGGTCCTCGGCTCGCGCTACGTGCCCGGCGGCGGGGTCAGCGACTGGGGAGCGTTGCGGCGTTCGATCAGCCGCGGGGGCAGCGTCTACGCGCGTCTCGTGCTGGGCGTCGGCGTGCGCGACCTGACCGGGGGCTTCAAGTGCTTTCGCCGCGAGGTGCTGGAGGCGATCGACCTCGACTCGGTCCGCTCGCGTGGCTACGCCTTCCAGGTCGAGATGACCTACCGCGCGATCGAGCTCGGCTTCGACGTGGTCGAGGTGCCAATCGTCTTCCGCGACCGCCAGGCGGGTACGTCGAAGATGAGCCGCTCGATCGTGCTCGAGGCGATCTGGCGGGTGCCCCTTCTACGCTTTGGGCGGTGAGGGCGCGTATAGCGACCTTGTGAGCGTCGCTATACTTTCTGAAGTATTGAGCGCTGAAACACGATCCCCAGGAGACCGATTCCAGTGACAGGCAAGCTCCACGACGTGACCGACGCCACCTTCAAATCCGAGGTCCTAGAGGCCGATGGACCCGTGCTAGTCGACTTCTGGGCACCCTGGTGCGGGCCCTGCCGGGTGGTCCACCCCGTGCTGGAGGAGATGGACGCCGAGCGCGACGACCTGAAAATCGTCAGCGTCAACGTCGACGAGAACCAGCAGACCGCCGCTCAGTACGAGGTCCTCTCGATCCCGACCCTGATCCTCTTCAAGGACGGGGCGATCGCCAAGAAGGTGATCGGTGCGATGCCCAAGCGTCGCCTCGAGGCCGAGCTGGAGCCGGCGCTCGCCTAGCGGGGCGCGCGGAACCGGGTCCGATGCCTTTCGTCCAAGTCCACTGGTTCGAGGGACGCTCCGACGAGCAGAAGGCGGAGATCGCCAAGCGGATCGAAGATGCGTTGGTCGAGGTGGCCGGCGCAGCGCCCGAGCACTGCTGGGTGAAGTTCTCCGACACGAAGAAGACCGACTTCATCATCGGCGAGCCGGCCGGAGACTGAGCCCGGTCTCCGGCGCTCTCGGCGGGGACCCGCTTAGAGCTGCGTAACCATCGCCGCGAAGCCAGCGATCGAGGCGGAGAGGGCGACGACGCCCTGCACCATGGTCCTGTGGACCGACTCGAATCCGGCTTTCATCTCACCGCGCAACTCGCGGATGTCGCCTTCGACCTTGTCGAAGCGCCGATCCACTTCGTCGAACCGACGGTACACCTCATCGAAGCGCCGATCGACATCGGCCCGAAAGTCGTCCAGCCTCGCGTCCGTCCAGCTCTCCCTCATCAAGTGCATGATTGCACCGTAAACGTTCCGGTCGCACTCAGGGCGCGCATAGGGTCAAATCTCTCGAAATTCTCCGGCGCGAGGCCACAGCAAGAAGGAGTGGGCAGTGGGGTGACGAAGAACCGTCCGTACCGGGATGCCGGAGGACCACGCGCAGCTTGACCCCCGCGTTCGCGGGCGTTAGATTACTCGTTTCTGCATGCAGAAACGAGTAGAAGGCGCCAGCTTATATGCCCCGCGCGGACAGAAAACTCTTCAGGCTGCTCAACGACGACGTATCCCGTGATGTCCTCGATCTGTTGCTTGACAGAAACGGGCCGCGGACCCAGGTTGAGCTCACTGCGGCGCTCGACCTGAACTCGGGCACAATCAGCCGCCGGCTCTCCAACTTGGAAGACGAGGGGGTGGTCGAGCGAATTGGGCGACGGGGTCCGTACGCGGTTGTCTTTCCTTCAGAGACACGCAAGCTCCTGCTCGCCGCGAGTGGCTTGGTAAAGCTCCTCGCCGACGTGCAAGCGGAAGTCGCTGAGGATCTCTCGAAGCGGCAGCGCACGGAGGGCCTTGCTGGCGGCCACTTGCACGACCGGGCCAGGGAGGGCCTGTGAGCCCGGAGCCGCCCGGGGGCCGGTCGAACCTGACGCTTGCCTGGATAGGGCTTGGCGTCGGGGTGGTCAGCGTCGCCTTCGCGCTGCGACCCCAGACACATGCCTCTGGGGCGGTCTTCTGGTCGGTCCTCGTACTGGGAATCTCGATGATGCTTGTGGGGGCTGTGCTCGTCGTGATCGGGCGAGTGCGGGACGCCCTGCCTCGGCGAAACGGGAAGCGGCAGCGGCGCCTGGTTGCCGCCGCCTGCGATCGCTACTCCGACGCCCTCTCGACATTCATCGAGGAACAGTGGCGCTCCCGGCCCCGCCCACTCCCCTTCGGCAACGGCGTCGCCCGCTTGCAGCGCTGGCAGGAGGACGTGGAAGGCCGCTACCGCAAGAACTTCCTAACTTGGGGCCTTGAAACCTTCGACGAAGCTGCCCGTTTCGGCGGCGTGGCGGGGAGCCTGCGCAGTTCCGTGGAGGCGCCAAGCATCGAGCAGCTCCGGCAACTACCGAGCCTCTTCAGGGACGCCGCCCGTTCGCTGGAGCGGGGTTAGCGACCGGAGTCGGACGGTGGAGGAAGACCCTAAGGCGCTGCTTCCGCCGGGGCTCAACTACGTGATACGGAGATCCGCAGGTCGCGGCCGTCGACCCGGACCGGCGCGATCTCGACTGCGTCGTAGGCGACCGCGGTGGCGAGGACCTCGCCGGCGATGTAAGGCTCGTGGGCGCGGGCGGCGGCGAGGAGCTCGTCGTCGCCGCCTAGGTTGAGCTCGATGCGGTCGGAGATGTCGAGGCCGGCGGCCTTGCGGGCGTTCTGGACAGCGTGGACGATCTCGCGGGCGAGACCCTCGCGGCGCAGCTCGTCGTCGAGCTCGAGCCGCAGGGCGACCGCGTGCCCGGCCTCGGCCTCGACCTCGTAGCCATCCAGCGGCTGCAGGGCGAGGGTGACCTCGTCGGGCCCGATCGTGTGCTCGTCGCCGTCGACGTTGATGCCGACCTCGCCGCCGTCGGCCATCACCTTGGCGACGTGGACGGGGTCGAGCGACTCGACCGCGGCGGCGACCTGCGGCATGCGCTTGCCGAAGCGCGGGCCGAGCGCCCGGTAGTTGGGCTTGACCGCGTAGCTGACCAGGTCGGCCTCTTCGGAGACGAAGTCGAGCTCCTTGACGTTGAGCTCGGCCTTGACCAGGTCGGCGCGGGCCTCGATCGCCTCGCGCTCGGCATCGTTGGCGACGATCACGGCTCTGCGCAGCGGCTGGCGCACCTTGGCCTTGGCCTGGGCACGGGCGGCCCGGCCGAGCTCGACGGTGAGGCGCACCGCCTCCATCGCGGCCTCGAGCTCGGGATCGGCAAGGGCCGGGTCGGGTGCGGGGAAGTCGCGCAGGTGGACGGAGTCGGGCAGCTCGCCCAACTCTTCGCTCTCACCGCCCGCCAGATTGAGGTGGATCTCGTCGGCGAGAAAGGGAGTGAACGGTGCGAGCAGCGCCGCCGTCTCCAGCAAACAGTGGCGCAGGGTGGCGAAGGCGTCCCGGTCGCCCTCCCAGAAGCGACGGCGCGAGAGCCGCACGTACCAGTTGGAGAGCTCCTCGACGTACTCGGCGATCGCCCGCCCCGCGGCAGTGCAGTCGAAGGCGTCCATGTGCTGGCGGGCAGTGGCGATCGTGGACTGGAGCTTGGAGAGCGCCCAGCGGTCGAGGTCGTCGCTCGGCTGGGGCGCACCGTCGAAATCATCGGCCCCGAGGTTCTCCGCGTTCGCGTAGAGAACCCAGAAGGAGTACGTGTTCCACAACGTCAGCAGGAACTGGCGCACCGATTCGCCGACCGTGTCGACCGAGAAGCGGTAGCCCGACCAGGGCTGCTGCGCGGTCAGGTAGTACCAGCGGAAGGCGTCGGCGCCGTGGGCGTCGATCACCTCCCAGGGCTCGACCACGTTGCCCTTGCTCTTCGACATCTTCTGGCCGTCGGGATCGAGGATCAGGCCGAGGCAGACGCAGTTGCGGTAGCTGGAGGTGTCGAAGAGGAGCGTCGACTCGGCGAGCAGGGTGTAGAACCACCCGCGCGTCTGGTCGATCGCCTCGCAGATGAAGTCGGCGGGGAAGCGCTCCTCGAACAGCTCCTCGTTCTCGAACGGGTAGTGGAACTGCGCGAAGGGCATCGCGCCGCTGTCGTACCAGGTGTCGATCACCGACTCGACCCGGCACATCTCGCCGCCGCACTTCTCGCAATCGAGCACGACCTCGTCGATGTAGGGGCGGTGCAGATCCTCGGGCACCTCACCCTTGGCCCGCTCACGAAGCTCCGCCACCGAGCCGGCGCAGAAGCGGCCGTCGCAGTCCCCGCCGCCCGTGCACTCCCAGATCGGCAGCGGCGTGCCCCAGTAGCGGTCGCGCGAGAGCGCCCAGTCGACGTTGCCCTCCAGCCACTTGCCGAAGCGCCCGGTCTTGATGTGCTCGGGATGCCAGCCGATCGTCTCGTTGTTGGCAAGCAGTCGGTCCCGGGCCTGCGAAGTCGCGACGTACCAGCTCGACTTGGCGTAGTAGAGGAGCGGCGTGCCGCAGCGCCAGCAGTGCGGGTAGGCATGCTCGTAGACCTGCTCGCGGAAGAGCAGTCCGCGGCGGTCGAGGTCGTCGATCAGCGCCCGGGTGACCTCGGGGTCCTTGACGAACTTGCCCTCGAAGCCCGCGACTCGGCCGTCGAACTTTCCGTCGAGACCGACCGGGTTGTAGAGCGTGCCGTGGCTGGTCGGGTCGAAGATGCCGTTCTCGGCTGCCACCGCGTAGTCGTCCTCACCGAAGGCGGGGGCGATGTGGACCAGGCCGGTGCCGTCCTCGGTGGTGACGAAGTCGCCGGCGAGGACTCGGAATGCGCCTTCCGGGCCGCCGTCGGAGAGGTCGAAGACGGGGCCGCGGTAGCGAGCCCCGATCAGGTCGGATCCGGCCAGCCGCCCCACCACCTCGACCTCCTCGCCCAGCACCTTCTCCAGCAGCGGCTCGGCGAGGACCAGCGTCTCCTCGCCGACGCGGACCTTGACGTAGGTGACCCCGGGCGCGGCGGCGACGGCGACGTTCCCCGGCAGCGTCCAGGGCGTCGTCGTCCAGACCAGCAGCGACTCGCCGCTCTCGCTCCCGTCCTCACCCAGCAGCGGGAAGCGCACGTATATGGAGGGGTCCTCGACGTCCTGATACCCGAGCGCCACCTCGTGCGAGGAGAGCGCGGTGCCGCAGCGCGGGCAGTAGGGCACGACCTTGTGGCCCTCGTAGAGTCGGTCGTCGTCCCAGAGCCGCTTCAGCGACCACCAGACCGACTCGATGTACTTGTCGTCGAGGGTGACGTAGGGGTCGTCGAGGTCGATCCAGAAGCCGATCCGCTGGGTCAGCCGGTTCCACTCCTCGACGTACTCGAAGACCGACTCGCGGCAGCGCGCGTTGAACTCGGCGATGCCGAAGTCCTCGATCTCCTGCTTGGAGGAGATGCCGAGCTGCTTCTCGACCTCGAGCTCGACCGGCAGGCCGTGGCAGTCCCAGCCCGCCTTGCGCGGGACCCGGTACCCGCACATCGCCTTGTAGCGCGGGTAGATGTCCTTGAAGACACGGGAGAGGACATGGTGGGATCCGGGCCGGCCGTTGGCCGTCGGCGGGCCCTCGTAGAAGCTCCAGATCTCCGCCCCCTCGCGCTGGGAGAGCGAACGGTGGAAGACGTCGCGCTCGCGCCAGCGCTCGAGCACGCGCTCCTCGAGCTCAGGGAAGGACTGCTTGGCGTCGACGGGTCGGAAGCCGGACATGGACGGGTGATTCTAGGAAGGACCGGCGAAACCCCCGTGACGGTCGGCCCTGGTACGCAATAGTCTTTCCCGCGTGCCCGCTTACGACCTGAACGGAAAGGTGGCGCTCATCACCGGCGCCGCCCGTGGGATCGGCTTCGAGACCGCCCGCCAGATGCACCTGCGCGGCGCCTCGGTCGCGGTCGTCGACCTCGACGCCGGCGAGGCCCGCGACGCCGCCGAGCGGATCGGCGAGCGGACGATCGGGATCGCCGCCGACGTCACCGACGCCGGCGCGATGCGAGCTGCCGTCGCCGAGACGGTCGACAAGTTCGGCTGGCTCGACGTGGCGATGGCCAACGCCGGCCTCGCCCCGCCCTCGATAGCCACGATGCGGTCGGTCTCGGCCGAGGAGTGGGAACGGGTCGTCCAGGTCAACCTCTTCGGCGTCTGGCACACGGTGCGAGCCGCCCTGCCGCAGATCTCCGAGCGCAAGGGCCACATCGTCGTCGTCTCCTCCGTGGCGGCCTTCGCCAACGGGATGATGGGCAGCTCCTACATGACCTCCAAGGCGGCGGTCGAGCAGATGGGCCGGGCCCTGCGGACCGAGTTGATGCCCTTCGGTGCCGGCGCCAGCGTCGCCTACTTCGGCTGGGTCGACACGCGGATGGTCCAGGACACCTTCGCCCGGCCCGGCGCCAGCGTGCTGGAGGAAATCGCGCCCGACTTCCTGATGAAGCGGATCACGCCCGAACAGGCGGGGGCCGCTGTCGTCCGCGGGATCGAAGAGCGGGCCCCGCGCATCTTCGCCCCCAGCTGGTGGCGCTACCTCTCCGCCCTGCGCGGGCTGCTGAACCCCCTCCTCGATCGCCGCAGCGAGCGCGACCCGCGCATCGTCGCGGCGATTCGCGAGGCCGAGGCACGCAGCGAGGCTGACGCGACGACCTCGGCCACGCCGAGCTAGGCCGATGCCCGCCTACGACGTGAACGGAAAGGTGGCGCTCATCACCGGCGGCGCCCGCGGAATCGGCTACGAGACCGCGCGCCAGCTGCATCAGCGCGGCGCCTCCGTGGCCCTCCTCGACGTCGACGCCGACGAGGTCCGCGAGGCGGCCGAGCGGCTCGGCGAGCGAGCGATCGGGATCGCCGCGGACGTCACCGACGCCGGTGCGCTGCGCGCCGCGGTCGCCGAGACAGTCGAGCAATTCGGCGGGCTCGACATCGCGATGGCCAACGCCGGCATCGCCCCGCCGACGACGACCACGATCCGGATGGTCTCCGCCGAGGAGTGGGAGCGCGTGATCGACATCAACCTGCTCGGCGTCTGGAACACGGTGCGGGCCGCGCTGCCGCAGGTGGCCGAGCGCAAGGGTCACATCGTCGTCGTCTCCTCCGCCTACGCGATCGCCAACGGCATGCTCAGCAGCGCCTACGCGGTGGCCAAGTCGGGAGTCGAGGCCCTCGGCCGCTCGCTGCGGACCGAGCTGATGCCGCTCGGGGCGAGTGCCGGCGTCGCCTACTTCGGCTGGGTCGACACGAAGCTGGTCCGGGACGCCTTCGCCAAGCCCGGGACCGACCGCCTGGAGAAAAACGCGCCTGCCTTCCTGATGAAGCGGATCACGCCCGCCGAGGCCGGTGCCTCGGTCGTGCGCGGGATCGAGGAGCGCTCGCCGCGCACCTTCGCGCCGAAGTGGTGGCGCTACATCTCCGCCATGCGCGGCCTGCTCAACCCTCTGTTCGACAAGCGGGCCGACAGCGACCCGCGCGTCCGCGATGCGATCCTCGAGGCCGAGGCGCTCTCGCAAGCCAGCACCAACGACGCTCCAGCCGCTTCGCGTTAGCACGGTTGCACCGATCCGTGCGTCGCACGATTCGGTGCATGCGCAGATCTGACGCCTTGCGAAATGCAGGGAAGTCAGCGAACTCCAAAACCTGATTTTGAGTGTTGAGAGAACAACTCTCGACATCTCACCGTTGAGTCCTCACTATCAAGCCGTTATCCCACCCGCCGTGCGTGGGTAGAAATCAATCTCTCGGTGAAGAGCACCGGGAAAGGACTGCACAATGAGACTCATCAAGATATTTGGCCTGGCGGCACTGACCACTGCTGTCGCCGCGGCGCTCATCGGCGCTTCGTCAGCATCTGCCAGCTTTTCGACGCAGCTATGCAATGTACACACGGGCTTAGTCTGTCCGGCGGGCCAGGGAACTACTGAAGACCACCAGGTCCTCGCGCCGAACACATCGTGGAAATTGTTAAATAGCCTAGCCAACATCTTATGCTTATATGCTTTAAAAAGATCGACACCTTTAGCATTAGGTAATCCGCAGTTAGTGCATACCTTAGAGTTAAGGGTTGAAGAATGCGGAACGAACGAAACTCATGACAATTGTGAAGTTATAGTTGAAGAACTTCCCTTATTACAGCTCTTAAAGACAGGCTTAGACGAAGGTTCGTTAACCGCCACAAACGGGCAAATAAGGGTCATTTGTGAAGGCATCGGTGGGTTCATCGACATTGACTGTAAATACGACCTCACCGGCATGTTATTAGCGATGAACAGCCAGCATTCGACCGCTAACCAGACCCCGCTTAACCTCATCGGCCCCAAATTCATTTGTCCGCAAGAAGTCCGCCTCGACCTCTTATTAATCACCTTAACTAAACACTACATCCTTCAGTAACGGATAAATTCCTCTGGAGCGTCCTCTCGGTCGAGAGAGTACGGTTTTTGCCAAACCACTCTTGCCGGGAGGGCGCCCGCGGGTCAGCGGGTCAGTCGCTCAAGCAAGATTACGACGGACTCGTAATCCGCGCCGGTGGCCCGGCTGAGGCCGATCTCGCAGGTGCGATTGCTGGAGAGGTGAGCGTCGAAGTCCCGCCCGGCCAGCTCCAACGCCTGGGGTTGGGTCGCGGCGGCGGTCAGCTCGGGATGCGAGATGCCGCGGTCGCCGGCGAAGCCGCAGCAGGTCGCCGAAGGAGCGACGTAGACGTCCTCGGCGAGGGCGCCGGCGAGGGAGCGCAGGCGCGGCGCCAGGCCCATGTGGCGGGTCGCACAGGTCGGGTGGACCGTCGCGGAGCCGACCCTGCGGCCGACCTCCAGCATCGGCAGCAGGTGGTCGTGCGCCCAGGCGATCGAGTCGATGATCTCAAGCCCGGCCAGTCGCCCGGCGTTCTGCTCGGAGAGCACCCCCTCGCCCGGTTCGGTCACCCCCTGCGTGCAGGAGGCCGCGTCGATCACGATCGGCAGCGCTCCCTCGCCGCTCCACTCCCAGAGGCGCTCGACCATCTCGTTCGCCTTGTGACGGTGAGCGTCGCCGAAGCCTTTGGAGCTCCAGGGCAGCCCGCAGCAGCCGCCCGCGACCTCGGATGGGATCCAGACCGGCAACCCGGCCCGGCGCGAAACCTCGACCAGCGCCTCGACGACCGACAGCCGACGGGACGATTTCCCTCGGTATAGGGACATTTGAGTCCCGTCGGCGGGGGAAGTTGGGCCGAAGATGCGGTTGGTGCAGGAGGGGGCGTAGACGGCCGCCGCACCCTCGCGTTGGGTTGCCGGCAGTCGCGGCGACGCGGGTCCCGGCAGCGCCTTGCCGCGCTTCGTCCGCCGCGCCAGCGGACCGCCGAAACGAAGGCCGGCGCGCGAGGCCTTCTCGGCCGTGCCCCAGCGCTTCGCCGCCGCCAGGGCGGCTTGTTCGGCCCGCGGGGTGTGCCTCTCCTTGCGCATTTCCTTGACCAGCAGGCCGGTGTCGATCCCGACCGGGCAGGCCAGCTGGCAGGAGCCGTCGGCGGCGCAGGTCTCCATCGAGTCGTACTCGAACTCCTCCAGCAGGGCGCGCTGGACCGGCGAGCCCGTCGCCTGCCGCACCATCTCCCTCCGCAGAACGATCCGCTGGCGCGGCGTTGTCGTCAGGTTGCGACTGGGGCAGACCGGCTCGCAGAAGCCGCACTCGACGCAGGTGGTCGCGGACTCCTCGATCGCCGGCGTCGTTTTCAGGTTGCGCAGGTGAACGCCGGGGTCGCGGTTCAGCACGACGCCGGGATTGAGCACGCCGTCGGGGTCGGCCAGTTGCTTCACCCGCCACATCAGCTCGGTCGCCTTCTCGCCCCACTCGCGCTCGACGTAAGGGGCCATGTTGATTCCGGTGCCATGCTCGGCCTTGAGCGAGCCGTCGTACTTGCCGACGATCAGCTCGACCAGCTTGCCCATGAACGCCTCGTAGCGCTCCAGGTCCTCCTGCTTGGCGAAGTCAGGGGTCAGCATGAAGTGCAAGTTGCCGGCGGAGGCGTGGCCCGCGACGCCGGCCAGGAAGCCGTGCTCGCCGAGCAGCGCCTGCAGGTCGCGAGCACCCTCGGCGATCCGCTCGGGGGGCACGCAGACGTCCTCGACGATCAGCGCCGTGCCGGGCAGGCGCACCCGGCCGATCAGGCCGTGCAGGCCCTCGCGCACGCGCCAGGCCAGCTCGATCTCCTCGGCGTCGCGGGTGAACTCGAACGGCTTGATCGTCTCGTGGCCGGCGAAGATCTCGTTGGCCTTCGCAACCTGTACGTCGAGCTCCTCGCTCGTTCCGGCCCCGTACTCGACCAGCAGCACCGCCGACTCCGGCGGAAGCTCTTTCCACTCCTCGGGCGCGCCGACCATGTTCCAGGCGGCGGTGATCAGCGCCGGGGCGACCATCAGCTCGACCGCGGTGGCCCCGCTCTCGACCAGGTCGCGGACCGGGGCGATCGCCTCGTCGATGCCGGGGAAGTGAATCCAAGCGGTGGTCGTGCGAGCCGGCAGCGGCACGGTCTCGAAGACGGCCTCGGCGACGAAGGCAAGCGTGCCCTCTGAGCCGACGACGAGCCGGCGGAAGATCTCCAGCGGCTCGTCGGCGTCGAGGAAGGCACAGAGCCGGTACCCGGTCGTGTTCTTGATCGCGAACTTGCGGCGGATGCGCTCGCTCAGCTCGGCGTCGGCGCGGATCTCGTCGCGGATCGCCGCGAGCCCGGCGGCCAGCTCGGGCTCCTCGGCGGCAAAGCGCTCCTCGGCCCCGGGCTCGGCGGTGTCGATCTTCGTGCCGGAGGCGAGCACAAAGGTCATCGAGCGCACCGTCGAGTAGGAGTCGTAGGTGACGCCGCAACGCATCCCTCCGGAGTTGTTGGCGATCACGCCGCCGACCGTGGCGATGTCGGTGCTGGCCGGGTCGGGGCCGAGCTTGCGCCCGTGCGGCGCGAGAACGCGGTTGGCGTGGCCGAGCAGGGTGCCGGGCTTGACCCGGGCGCGAGCGGCTTCATCCTCCACCGCGACGCCGCCGAAGTGGCGGCGCACGTCGACCAGGATCCCGTCGGTCTGGCCCTGGCCGTTGAGGCTGGTGCCGCCGGCGCGGAAGGTGACCGGGATCCCGCTGCGGCGACCGTAGGCGAGGACCTTGGCGACGTCGTCGGCATCGTGGGCCATGACGACAACCTGCGGGAAGAGCCGATAGGGGCTGGCGTCGGAGGCGTAGCGGACGATGTCGCTGACCCGGGCGAGAACGCGATCGGCGCCGAGCAGCTCTTCCAGGTCGCGGCGCAGTGGCTGGGCCGCGCCGGCCGCAAGGCTGTCCGGGGCGCGGTCGGGCGCGGGCTCGGACGGCTGCGGCGCGAGCGAAGAGATGTTCCGCTCCAGAAGCGCCATGAGCGGGACCTTAGAAGAGAGACATACCCGGTGCGACCGGGACTTCGACCAGCTCGGGGTGCGGGGACGCGAACGCCTTGGTCAGCGCGTCGCGGACTTCGTCGCGGTCCTTGACTCGGTGCGCCTCGACCCCGTAGCCCTCGGCGACGGAGGCGACGTCGAGAGCCGGCAGGTCCAGCCCGGGTGCTCCGGCAACCTGCTCGACCTCGGCGAACCACTTGAGGATCGCGTACTCCTCGTTGCGCAGGACGAGGAAGGTGACCGGGACCTTGTAGGCGACGGCGGTCCAGAAGGCGCTGACCGCGTACTGGACCGAGCCCTCGCCGATCACGCAGACGACCGGGCGGTCGGGCTGGGCCAACTGCACGCCGATCGAGGCGGCGAGGCCGAAGCCGAGGCCGCCCCCGGCGGCGAAGTAGTAGCTGCCCGGGCGCGAGAGACGCATCTGGTTGCGCAGCGCGAGGGTGCTGGAGGGCGACTCGAGCACGACGATGCCGTCCTCGGGGAAGACCTCGGCCAGCGCCGTGTGGACGGTCGAGGAGTTGAGCGGGTCGCTGGGGGGGATTTCCTGCGGGCCGGGGTTGGGCTCGGGCGCCGGCCGCGAGGACTCGGGCAGGTCCTCGAGCAGCGCCGCCAAGGTCAGCTTCACGTCAGCGACAATCGCGTCGCCCATCGGCGCCCGGGCCGCCTCGTCGGGATCGCTGGTGATCGCGACCAGCTTCGCCCCCTCGGGCAACAGCGGCCCGGGGATGTAGGGGTAGTAGGGAAAGACGGAGCTGCCTAGGACGAGGATCAGGTCGTGGCCCTCGAGCGTCTGGCCGATCGGGCCGATCGCCGGTGGCAGCACCCCGCGGTAGTTGGGGTGGTTCTCCGGGAAGCCGAGACGGCCGCCCCCCGTTGCCGGGGTCGCCCAGACCGGGAGGCGCTGGCGCTCGGCGAGCGCGATCGCGTCCTCCCAGGCACCGGAGGCGTCGATGTCGGGGCCGGCGATCATGACCGGGTTAGTCGCGGCGTCGAGCCGGTCGGCGAGAACGCGGACGGCGGCGGGATCGGCGGCGGCGCGGCCGGTGACCCGTCGCCCGATCGCCTCGCGCGCGTCGGCCTCGTCGACCTCGGCGTACCAGTCGTCCATCGGCAACGAGACGAAGACGGGGCCCTGCGGCGGCAGCGAAGCGAGGTGGACGCCGTGGGCCAGCGCCAGCGGCACATCCTCGGCCCGGGCCGGCTCATATGACCACTTGACCAGCGGGTGGGGCATGCGGATCGCGTCGCGGTTGGTCAGGTTCGCCTGCAGGGTGATCTGCGCCCGCGCCTGCTGCCCGGCGGTAACGAGAACCGGAGAGTGGTTGGCCTGGGCGTTGAAGATCGCCCCCATCGCGTTGCCGAGGCCGGGCGCGGTGTGCAGGTTCGCGACCGTCGTCTGGCCCGAGGCCTGGGCGAAGCCGTCGGCCATCCCAACCACGACCGCCTCCTGCAGGGCGAGCACGTAGCGAAAGTCGGAGGGGAAGTCGGCGAGCATCGGCAGCTCGGTCGAACCGGGGTTGCCGAACATCGTCGTCATCCCGCGCTCGCGGAAGAGGTCGAAACTGGCTTCGCGGACCGTTGGCATACCGAGCGAAACCCTATATGTGAATTGCGATTCTCAAGGGGCACCCCTACTCCGGCCGATACCGCAACCGTGGGACTGTTCACCTCTACGCGCAGGGCTCTTCTCGTCGTCGCCGCGGCCCTCTCGATAAGCGGCATATGGACCGCCGCTGCGGGGGCTGGCCCCGCCTCCACGCGCCTCGCTTACGGGGTCGGCGAAATCGTCCCGATCCCCGCCGTAATCCCGCACGAAGAAGGCGATATGGTCGACCGCCGCATCCTGCCCAACCTGCGCTGGATCGCCCAGCGTTTCCCGATCTACGTCAGCGACGGCTACTCGGGGCCGCTGCCGAACGGCGAACACGTCGGCTGTCACGGCTGCCACGTCAGGAACTCAGACCACTACAACGGCCTCGCCGTCGACATCACGCCGCTGAACTGGAGCGACAAATGCGACGCCAACTGGCGCGGGATCACCCGCCTCGCGCTCTGGGCCGAGCCCGAGCAGAACGAGCCGGGGCCGCCCTTCCGCTGGGTCGGCTACGACGGGGACGCCGGCCACGGCTGCGGCCACCATCTCCATCTCTCCTGGGAACACGCCGCGGTGCCGCAGTTCCAGCTCGCCGAATGGGTCGAAGTCTTCCCGGTCGGCGAACAGCCCAGCCGCAAGCAACGCCAGCCGCGTCAAAAACGCCCCAAGACGCCCCCGGCACCTCCGCCCGGTCCTTCCGGCGGGATCTCGACCGTCCATTCCGGCGGCGTCTCGCCGCGCGGCGACTGACGCCGGGGATCCACGTCCATCTTTGAACGGGCCTTCGGGGGTGCCTCCCCAGGCCGCTTCGCGGGAGTTCCTGGGGAGGCACCCCCGAAGGCCCTTCACGCCGCCCGAGCAACGCAGGCTTGACGGCTGGCCACACGGCGCTCCTGGCGGAAAGCTTTGAGGCATGAGGCGCTTCTAGGATCTGCGATCGATGCGTGTCCGGATCGCCATCGTGCTTGCGGCTCTCGCGGTCCTCGCCGGCTGTGGGTCAACGGACGATTCGACGCCGGTCGCCTGCCTGGAAGGGGACGGGGTCTACCTGAGGGCACTCGAGGGTGCGCCGGGAGCGGTGCGGCTGCGGGGCGACACACCGATCAGCTCGTGCCTGACTGAGAACCAGGCGGGCGGGGCGCTCGCGACCGTGGGCACGGCGATGGTGACGGCGGCGACCGAGTTGAACGCCGAAGCTCGCCGGGATCCGGGCGGCGGCGAGAACCTCCAGCTCGGCTACCTGATCGGCGCCGCGCAGCGGGGCGCCGATGGGACTCAGGGGATCCACGCCGAGCTGCTGCGCAGGCTTGCCGCTGCTGCCCGCTACAGCCCCGACAACCAGCCGCTGCCAGCGGTCTTCCTCGACGCCTACCAGCGGGGCTTCGACGCCGGCCGCGCCCAGGGCTGACCGCCGGGGCCGGCTGTCGACGCCTACTTGCGGGGAGAGACGATCACCAGGCGGCCGTCGGCGAGGCGGTAGGCGGTGCCGACCGCCTCGCCTCTGCCACGCGCCTGCTGAGTGCCGGCCGGCTTTGGCAAGACACGGACCCGGGCCTCGCTCGAGCTGGGGCGACGCTGGACTTGGCCGGTCTTCGGATTCACCGTGAGCGTCAGCCCGGCGATCAAGAAGGCCACGGCGAGGACGATGCCGATGTCGAAGAGGTTGACGAGGCCGTCGAGCGGATCGCCCGCGTTCTCGGCGATCTTGCCGTGACGCCCGAGCCCGATCCTGCTCATGCTCCCCTGCTCCAATCCTGGATCAGAGCCTGGCCCTGGGCGGCCGGGGCAGGCGGAGCGGGTGGCGGCATCTCAACCGCCTGCTCCAACGCCGCCAGGTCTTCGGTGTACATCCGAGTGCGAGCCAGGGTCAGCGCGAAGGCCACGGTGCCGACGAGCAGGCCAACCACGGTCGCGCCGAAAGCGTCGCGGAGGTTCTCGGCGAGCGAGGCGACGTCGCCCTGCCCCAGAGCCGCCAGACCCGGAGCGAGCGGGATCAAGGTTCCCATCAACCCGATGGCCGGCCCTGCCCGGACAAGCAGACGGGTGCGATCAAGCCGCCGCTGGGCGGCGAGCTCGTAGCGAGCCAGGGCGCGCTCTGTCTCCGCGGGCCCGTTCGCGGCGTGAGCGGCAACCGCGAGCTCGGCGAGCGCCGTACCGGCGAGCCCTCCGGGGGCTCGGTAGGCGTAGAGCGAGACGTGGCCTGGATCGGCGATCGCGCGCCCGGTCAGCTCGACCAGGTCGACCTGGCGGGCCCGCACCCGCCGCCGCCAGAGCTCCGCCCCGAAGCGGCCCAACTCGACGGCGCAGAGCAGGAGGACGAGCACCGCCGCGATCAAGACGGGGACCTGAAGCGCCGTCGCGATATCCGCCAGCGCATCGCCGAGATCGATCGTCGCGCTCACGCGAACGCACCTCCATGGTGGCGCTCTCGCTGCACTCCGGCGAGAGCGAGCAGGAGGGTGAGAGCGGCGATCGCGATCGCCCCCCATGGCGTGCCCGGCGGGTCGGCCCCGGCGCCGTGCAGTCCGGGCGCCCCCAGGAGGAGACCCTCCCTGGGACCGGCGCTGGCGCCCACCAGCATCCCGGTGACCTCCCGCCCACCGCCTTCGCCCTCTCCGCGGCCAGGCACGGACGCAGCCCGCGGGACTGGGGAGCCGCTTTCGCCGGCGCCCGCTCTCGGCACCGTCCCACTGGACGAAGCACTCGCGCCACCAATAGCGCCGTTGCCGCCCGCTGAGAAGCCGCTGCCCCCGTGCCCTTCGCTGGATTCGGCCGTCGCCGTAACAGTCGGTTGGACAGGGTTGTCCCCACGCCTGGACTCGCCGCGATCGCGCGCATCGCGCGACTTCCCGCGCACTACCCGGGCGCCCCCCGGCGTCCTGCCTTTGCTCTGCGGTTTGGGACGACTGAAGAGCGGCGCCCCAGCTCCACCCCCGCCGGCGATCACCCCATCTCCCCGCTGCGCTCCTTCACCGCCGCTGCCGGGCTGCTGGGATGGCGGCGATTTGAGCGCTCGCGGGGCGGCAGGGATCGGCCAGGTCTGGCCGGCGAAGGCGGGGGCGACGAAGGCGGTCATCCAGACGCCGTTCATATCGTCGCTGCGCTTCCAGCGAATGTGGCCGTCGGGCTCCTGCAGCGATGCCATGAAATCGAGGGGCTCTTCGCTCTCCTCGCCACCGCCGGTCAGCCAGGTTTCCGGGTTCTCGCCCACGGCCCAGATCGCCTGCACCGCCCAGGCGGTCGAGGCGACGTTCGACTCGGGTTCGCCGGAGAGAGCCGGGAAGCCGCCGTCGGGGGCCTGGGCGTCGCGCAGGTAGTCGAGCCCGTTGTCCACCGCGCTGGAATCGCGGCGATCGGCCGCGACCAGAGCCTGGATCGCGGCACCAGTCATGTCGACTTCGCCGGGTGCCTCGTGGTCCTTCCAGGACCAGCTGCCGTCGTTGCGCTGCTGCGCTTCGACCCACTCGGCGGCGGCCTGGATCGGAGCCCGCGCGGCAGGCTCCTCGACCGGAGCGAGGGCGAGGATGGCGAAGATCGTGTCGTTGACCCCGGCCTGCCCACCCGGCACGTGCGGGAAGGACCCGTCCGGGCGCTTGCGGGCAAGCAGCTTCCCGACCAGGTCGACGCCGCCGAAGTCGTGTGGCGCGCCTCCCGCGGCGTTGACCACCATCAGTTCCCGCTCATAGGTCGTGGTGCAGACCTGCGGCGCGCAGAGCTCTTCCGCAACCCCCTCCTCAAAGTGCGAGACGAGGAAGGTGAAGGCATCGACTCCCCCTGGCTTTGCTTGATCCCGTGGGTTGATCCCGGCGGCGGCGAGCGCCAGCGCGGTCCAAGCGCTGGCGATCTGGCCCGGTTCCCCCGCCTTGGCAAAGCCGCCGGCCCGCTGCTGCACCTCCTGCAGGTAGCGGACCGTGCTGTCGAGTCGCGCCTTGTTCTCCGCATTGGGCGGGCTGGCCAACGCCGACGCGGTGACGATCAGCAAGCACAGCGCGATGGCCGGTGCCAAGCGGACCATCTAGGCGGGTACCCGGACCCTGCCGATCGCGGCGCTCGAGCTGCGCCCAAGGGCGTCGACAACAGTCATCCGCAAGCGGTAGGTCGCTCCCCGGGGCAGGCGCAGAAGGGCCGAGGTGGCGCTCGTTCCCCGCGCCCTGTTCACGTAGCGAGCCCCCTTGTGCCCGAGCGCCTGCGAGGCGATCGTCCACCCCTCGATCCCCACCCCGCCATCGAGCACTCGCCAGCTCGCCTTGACCAGGCCCTGGGCGACGCGGCTGCGATCCAGTCGCCGCAGGCGCAGGCGCACCTGCGCTGCGTTCGCCGTAGGAGAAACCGGGTCAGCGCTTGATCCCGGCTGCTCCGGGCCGTTCGCCGGCTCTTCCGTTTCCGGCTCGGGCTCTTCGGTCTCGACCGGCGGCGGAATGCGCACTTGGTCTTCCGCTGGCAGTGCCCCGCAGTCGCTCGCGGGCGGCTCGGGCACGCAGACGTCGAGGCGGTTCGAGCGGATCACGGTCTCCTCACCGGATGAGTCGATCGAGGTCGCCTTGATCCGGTGCCACCCCGGCTCGTCGAAGCTGACGCTGGCCTCGCCGTTCTCGTCGGTAAGGACCGTGTCCGCGCTCTCGGTTTCGATCAGCTCGAACCCTTTGGCGTTGGTCGAGACCGGCGCCACTTCGGCCCCCTCGAAGGGGTCCGACTCGGTCCGCTGGGGTGAGGCTGGCGGACTGCCCTCGTTGAAGCCATCCCAGGCGACCACGTCGAGCTCGAGCGGCACGTTCAGCTCAGCGGTCACGGTCAACGCCTTGGCGCCGCCGGAGTAGTCAGCCGGGTAGAGCCCCAGTCGTGGCCTGCCGCTGAAGGCGTCGTAGACCCACACCACCTCGTCGCCTCCGTCGAGCTGGTACTGGCAGCCGCCGACGCTGGTGAACACGTTGTTGACGGCGACGCCCCAGTACTCGCCTTCGCCTTCGTCCTGTCCGTCGGGGCCCCAGCGCTTGATGAAGTAGTCCTCGAACGGCTCCGCGTACCAGAGCCCATCGAAGTCTTCGCCGAGGATGCTCATCGCGTCGACCGAGGCCGCCGTGGGAGTCGGGCCGGGCGTGGGGCTCGCGCCGTTGTTGAGCCCGTTGCAGCGACGTCCCGCTTGGGGTGATTTCGAATCGGAGGCCGCCCTGATGTTGTGGCCGTCGGTCAGGATCGGCCCCTCGAAGAGGGTTTCGCCGCGTCCCTCGATCCGCACGCTCACCTCGGTCGGCGCAGCTGAAACCACGGGTGCGGGGAGAGTGAGGGTGAGAAGGGCGACGCCGAGCGCCGCGATGGTTGTGCGCATGCCTTGGCCCCTTTCCGCGAGGGCGGTAGACGGTTTGGATCGGAGGGAGGTCTCCTGGCTTCCGAGCTTCCCGTTGCGCCTTCCCAGCTCTCGCCAGTGGCTGCACCGCGTGCGTGCAACGAGCTTCCTCGGTCACAGTGGCGGGCCCGCGCCGGTCTCTCACCGGCTTCCCTTATCCACCGATCCTCTTGCTCGGCGCCAGTCTAGCCCACGCTCGGGTCACGCCATGAGCGGGTGAAGGCGCTTTGCCCCAGCGGAACTGCGGTCGGCAAACAGTCGTGCCGGCCGGATCTCCAGTAGGTTGGCCGCCACATAACCACCGGATCGGTGGACGGGGAAGCCGGTGTAAATCCGGCGCGGGCCCGCCACTGTTACCGAGCAAACCGCCCGTCGCACGCCACGCGGCAGCCACTGACCCAAACGGGTCGGGAAGGCGCGACGGGAAGCTCGGAAGCCAGGAGACCTCCCTCCGATCCCTCCTTCAAGCCCTCGAGGAAAGGGGTTCACGGATGCAATCGGTAACCGTTAGACGTACCTTCGCGCTCTGCGCTTCGCTTCTCACTCTCGCCGCATTTCCGGCAACCGCCTCGGCCACGTCGAGCCAGGCTGAAATCGACGCCGCGATCGACGATGCGGTCGAGTACGTCCGCGCGCAGCAGAAACCGGAACTGCCGGGCGAACCCGAACTGGGGGCGATCCCCGGCTTCGGCGGCGACTGGCTCGCCACCTCGCTGGCGGCGGCCGGAATCGACACGGCCGACGTCCACGGGCCCAATCCTGGCGACCCGAGCTTCCAGGACTACCTGCTCTACGAATACACCCTGCCGACCTGGGACGAAGACCCGCCCGGGGGGGCGGCCTCCGAGTACGCCCGTTCGGTCCTCGTCTCCAACGCCGCCGGCCTCGACCCGGCCCGGCTCTCGGCCACCTCCAACCAGCCGGCACAACTGGCCGGCCGCTGGAATCCCGCCCTGGGCAGCTTCGGCGAAGCAAGCAGCTACAACACCGCCTTCGGGATCCTGGCGATGAAGGCCGCCGCCCTGCCGGGATGGGCGCTGGCGCCCGCGGTCTCCTTCCTGCGCCGCAACCAGCACGACGATGGCGGCTGGACATACACCGCCGCCCTGACCCCCGCCGCCCAGGGCGAACCGAGTGAAGAGGACATCACCGGCGCCGCGATCGCCGCCCTTTGCGAAACCGGGGTGCCGGCGTACGACCCGGCCGTCTCCGCCGCGCTCGCTTACCTGCGCGGGCGGCTGGTAAGCGGCACCGGCGGGATCGAATACCTCTGGGGCTCGCCGAATTCCGACACCAACGCCTGGGTCGTAAGCGGGCTCACTGCCTGCGGCATCGATCCGCAGTCGGCGGAATGGACCGCGGGCGGCAAGACGCCGATCGACTTCCTGCTCTCGCTCCAGGTACAGGCCGGGGCCGGGGCCGGCGGCTTCGGCTACGAAGACACCAGCGCCGCCAGCCTCTACTCGACCCAGGACGCGCTGCGAGCGATCGCCGGGGGTGTGTTCACCGCCGAGCCGCAGAGCCTCCGCGAGCCGCCGACTGTGACCGCCGGCACTTCAACCCCCCACCTCCTGGCCATCGAGCTGGCGCCGGGCAACGTGAGGATGTGCAAGGTGACGGCACCAGTCGGTGCGTCGCTCACCAGCGTGCTGAGCGCGGCCCAGGCCAGCTCCCATCCCTCCGGTTGCGTGACCTCGTTCACGGTTGCCGGTGGTGAGGTGAGCTCGATCGACGGGTTTGCCCCGGAAAGCCAGGACGAGGGCTGGCTGCTGCGGCTCGACCGTGGCTCCGCGGCCCTCGCCGGCGAGCAGTCGGTCGGGTTCGGCGACGTCATCTCGCTGCGGCTCGGCGAGCGCCCGAGCGCTCAAGACGCCGTCGGCGTTGCCGGGCCTGTCGGGAAAACGGGGGATCGGGGGCCGCGCGGCAGGCGCGGTCCGAAAGGCAAGCCCGGCCGCAACGCTCACATCATCTGCAAGGCACATCGCGGCAAGCGCTCCGGCAAGAAGGCACGGATCCGTTGCGGCGTGAAGAAGGGCAAGTCCGAGCGCCGCTGAGCGGTCGGCTGGCGGGCGATTGCGTCTCGGGGTCGCCCGCCAGCCCCGCCCCTGGCCCCAAAGCTCCAATACGCTGGGCCGACAACGACTTCGATGGAGGCATGGACGTGACTGAGCAGCTCTGGGGTGGCGAGACCACCAAGGCGGTGGACAACTTCCCGGTGTCGGGAGAGCGGGTGCCGGTGCCCGTGGTGCGCTGGCTGGGCCGGCTGAAGGCCGCCGCGGCCCTGGTCAACGGGGAGCTCGGCGAGCTCGACCCCGCCCTCGCCGAGCGGATCGCCGCGGCGGGCGACGCGGTGGCCGCGGGCGAACACGACGACCAGTTCCCGGTCGACGTCTTCCAGACCGGCTCGGGCACCTCCTCCAACATGAACGCCAACGAGGTGCTCGCCAACCTCGCCGGCGACGGGGCGCATGCCAACGACCACGTCAACATGGGCCAGTCCTCAAACGACGTCTTTCCCTCCGCCGTCCACCTGGCGGCGCTGGGCGAGGTGACCCACGACCTGTTGCCCGCGATGGGCGGGCTCGAGGCTGCCCTGGAGGCCAAGGCCAAGCAGTTCGGCGACGTCGTCAAGGCCGGC
>Ga0157380_10000073_pt1 | contig 56284 bp, 35 predicted proteins | sample S35metaG_FD_119757 | JGI IMG/M metagenome (GOLD analysis project Ga0157380, IMG submission 119757) | Switchgrass rhizosphere microbial communities from Kellogg Biological Station, Michigan, USA - S3-5 metaG | ecosystem: Host-associated > Plants > Roots > Rhizosphere > Soil | place: USA...
ACTCCCCACATGCGGTCGAACAAATCCATCATCTCTACTTCATGCCATGAGGCTTCATCATCTCCTCTAGTCCCGACGATAGGAGTATCCTCATCAAAATCAGGAACCTTGCCTTCGTAAAATTTATGGGTCAGCACTAAGACGCGTTGAACAAAATTGGCCAGTGTACCTACCAGGTCGGCATTGACATCGGACTGATAACCTTTCCAGGTAAACTCAGCATCCTTTTGTTCCGGCATGTTCTTGGTCAGCACATACCTTAATGCATCTTTTTGTTCCGGGTTATCATTTAAAAACTCATGCACCCAGATCGCCCAATTCCTTGACGTAGAAATTTTCTGTTCTTCAAGATTCAGGAATTGATTGGCGGGTACATTGACTGGCAAATTGAAATTGCCATGTGCTTTTAAGATCGCAGGGAAGATCAGGCAATGAAAAACAATATTGTCCTTTCCAATAAAGTGGATGAGTGATGATTCCGGATCTTGCCAATAGGCCTTCCAGTCTTTTCCTTTATCAGCAGCCCATTGTTTAGTAGCAGAGACATAACCGATAGGTGCGTCCATCCAGACATATAGCTTCTTGCCAGCGGCCCCGGGAATTTCCTGAGGCACATCTACTCCCCAATCCAGGTCACGTGTCATCGCGCGAGGTTGGAGGCCGCCATCGAGCCATGATTTGCATTGGCCGATGACATGTGATTTCCATTCAGAAGGCTCATGATGTTCTACGCCTTCAAGTACTCCTGTCTCAACCCATGTGCGAAGCCATGTTTCATATTTATCTAAAGGCAGGTACCAATGTTTGGTAGAGCGTAGTTCAGGTTTGGAACCTGTAATGGTAGAAACAGGATTTATTAATTCGAGTGGACTTAAAGAAGAACCGCAGCGTTCGCATTGATCACCGTAAGCATCAGGATTGCCGCATTTAGGGCAAGTGCCTTTGATATATCGGTCCGCCAGGAATTTGCCGGCTTCATGATCATAATATTGTTCGGATTCTTCTTCTATAAATTCTCCCTTAGCGTATAAGTTTCTGAAAAACTCCTGCGACGTTTCATGATGCAATTGCGATGAAGTCCGGTGATAAATATCAAAAGATATCCCAGCGCTTTTAAACGTTTCTTCAAAAAGAGAATGATACTTATCGATAATTGCCTGTGGGGTAGAATTTTCTTTAAGCGCCCGTATCGTGATGGCGGCTCCATGTTCGTCGGATCCGCATATAAAAGCTACATCATGATCGAGCATACGAAGCATGCGGACATAAATATCAGCTGGGAGATATGCGCCGGTGAGATGGCCTATATGTAAGGGTCCATTGGCATAGGGCAATGCCGATGTCACGAGATATCGCTTGGGGGGTTGGATCATAACCTGTGTAATCGAAGCGCGAAGGTAGAAAAAAATAGGCTAAGCCGAAGGCGAAGGCGGAGGCGAAGGCGGAGGATTAGGCTGAGGCGAAGGAAGCAAGTCGTAGCGCAGCGAAGATCCCGCTATGCAGCGAAGCCATTAAGCGGGAGGATGAAGGGAGCAAGGGAGCAAAGGATGATGCTGAAGACCAGTAAAATTAAAACTGCGCCTCTGCGGCTCTGCGCGCGAATATTTTGGATGAAGGGAAGCAAGTCGAAGTGCAACGAATACTTCGGCTTCGTTCAGCACGAGGATCCCGCAATGTTGCGAAGCCATTAAGCGGGAGGATGAAGGGATCAAAGGAAGCAAGTCGAAACGTAAGTGAAGATCCCGCTATGCAGCGCAGCCATAAAGCGGGAGGAACAAAGATGAATGGAGCAATGGATGCAAGTCGAAACGAAGCGAATACTTCCGCTACGCTACGATATGCTTCCTTGCCCTATGTGCTTTACTTCTTCGTGCCTGAAGCACGTAACCAAGTGATCATTATACATCCCTACTGCTTGCATAAAAGCATAAAGGATTGTTGATCCTACGAAATTGAAGCCTCTCTTTTTCAAGTCTTTGCTTAATGCGTCGCTCTCTGGTGATGTAGCTCTGAAATCTTTTACCGACTTCACTTTATTGACTATCGGTTTACCATCCACAAAGGACCACAGATGTTGGCTGAAATCGATGCCTTGGTCTTGTAGGTCGAGATAAGCGCGGGCATTAGACCGGGCAGAAAAAACTTTTTGGCGGTTGCGGATGATGCGTTCGTCGAGGAGGATTTTTTCGAGTTTCTTGTCGGTGTAATGGGCTACTTTTTCAGGATCGAGATTGTCGAAGACGGCCATGTATCCTTCCTGACGGCGGAGGATGGTGATCCAACTTAATCCAGCCTGAGCTCCGTCGAGGATCATCTTTGCATAAAGGGCTTTGGGGTCAAACTCTGGTACGCCCCAGACATTATCATGATAACTTACGTATAAAGGATCGGTGCCACACCAATGGCAACGAGTGACTTCATTTAATTTCGACATATTCTATAGAATTTGTAAGTTATTTTATAATCTTTGCTTGGATGCTGTAAATATAGCCGGGATGAAAATCTTCCTCATCGTACTTCCACTCTTTGCCTTAACGCCTTTATGGGGCCAAAAGGAGGTTATCTCGCAAAAGCAGATCTGGTATAAATATAACCTCAGGGTTCCCTTAAGTGAAAAATGGATCATACGGCAAGAATTCGATGACCGCAATTTTATAGATCCAGGTAGGCAATCCCAATTTCTAAGCCGCACTCACCTTCAACGCAACATTGGGAAGAAGGGTTGGAATGTAGCACTTGGCTTCGCCTATTTTTTGCATTCCTTACCACAAGATCCGGAAGTCCAGGATTATTACAACCAGAATGAATTAAGGCCATCCTTCGAAATTTCAAATCTAAACCAGATCAATTCACGATTGCATCTACACCATAGGTACTGGACAGAATTACGCTTCTTCCAACAACCTGACGATGCCTATACCTTGGGTACTGTAAGGATCAGGTACAAGCTCGAGTTGGAATATGAGTTGTCCGAAAAATTTATACTCCGGGTCTTTGATGAGCTCCACATCAATCTCAGCAGTAATATCACCTATAATGTCTTTGATCAAAATCGTTTAGGTGCAGCGGTGATGTATTCGCCGGTGAAGAATGTGGGCTTTGAATTGATGTATATCAATTGGTTTCAGCAGACACCGAAGGGGGATTTGTATTATAACCGGGATATACTTCGGGTGGCGTTGCATCATACGCTGCAGCTGCGAAAGCACAGCAAAGAATAAGGCAACTCCCCTGTATTCGTATTTCGGCGAAATACGAATGACTTGGCTTGAAAATCAGGAGTTTATAGAAAATATCTCCCCCCTTCCCCCTCTCCACCCCAATTCCTTACTTTTGAAGAAAAAATACCATGCCTATCTATCATAAACTCGGGACCATCCCCCCCAAGCGGCATACCATCTTCGAAAAGCCGGGCGGAGGCATCCATTACGAGCAACTCTTTGGCACAATCGGGTTTGACGGCATGTCTTCCCTCCTCTACCACCTCCATCGCCCTACCCAAGTCAGAAGCGTGGCCGAGCCAAAAAATGTAATGCCAAAAGTCGCCGTCGAACGCAACATGAAAGCCCGTCTCCTACAAGGATTCGATATCCCGCAAGGTGATGACTGGTTGGATGCACGACATCCACTTTTAATCAATAAAGATGTTCATGTAGGCCTCGCTGCTCCAAGGAAATCGCTGACCAACTACTTTTATAAAAATGCAGATGCGGATGAATTAATCTTTGTGCATCGTGGCTCAGGCACCTTACGAACATTCCTTGGAAATATTCTATTCGAATACGGAGACTACCTAATCATCCCACGGGGCATGATTTACCAAATCGATTTTAATACGGAAGACAACCGCCTTTTTTACGCAGAATCATTTCATCCAATCTATACACCAAAGCGGTACCGTAACTGGTTCGGACAATTACTTGAACACTCTCCGTATTGCGAGCGCGATTATAAATTACCAACCGTACTCGAAACATTTGATGAGAAAGGCGATTTCCTGATTAAAATAAAGAAGCAAGGTTACTTGCACGAAATGGTATACGCCACGCATCCATTCGATGTCGTTGGTTGGGATGGATATAATTTCCCATACGCTTTTTCCATCCACAATTTCGAACCTATCACCGGTCGCGTGCATCAACCACCTCCAGTACATCAAACATTTGAGACAAAAGCATTCGTAGTGTGTTCATTCTGCCCAAGGCTTTATGACTATCATCCGAAATCTATTCCTGCGCCTTATAATCATAGTAATATCGATTCAGACGAAGTGCTCTACTATGTGGATGGTGATTTTATGAGCCGCAACAATGTCAAGCAAGGGTATATCACTTTGCATCCGGCAGGCATTCCGCATGGACCAGCTCCTGGTGCGTACGAGCGCAGCATCGGGCAGACGTCTACTGAAGAACTTGCCGTCATGATTGATACTTTTGCACCTCTTTCAGTTACTGAACATGCGTTGAAGATTGATGATGGCAAATATTTTCAATCGTGGCTAGAATAGAAAAGGCAAGGAGCAAGGAGCAAGGGGCAAGGGGCCGTTAGAAGTTAGCAACTAGCAGTTAGCAGTTAAATATTCCTCCGTGTGCTCCGTGTACCCCGTGCGAAACGTTTTTTACAATAAGAAAATTAATTAATCGACATAGATGAAATCGTGGATAGAGATTGCTGAACAATCAGATTTTTCAATTTACAATATACCCTTCGGGATCGGGTCTACAAGCAACTCACCTTTTGTTTGTACGAGGATCGGGGATCAGGTAGTGAACTTGTTTACACTCGCACAAACCGGGTTCTTTGGAGAATTGATTGAAGATGTAAATGTATTTGATCAAAGCTCACTGAATGCTTTTATCGCATTAGGAAAACCGATCACCAACGAAGTGCGATTGGTTTTACAAGAAGCATTATCGAATACGGAGTCCCCTCTAAAAAACATGCCGGAGATTTTTTCTCCATTTAGAACTGTAAAGATGCATGTACCGGTAGAGATAGGTGATTATACTGACTTCTATTCGAGCATCGAACATGCCACCAATGTAGGCAAGATGTTTCGCGACCCGGAAAATGCATTGCTTCCCAACTGGCGACATATCCCTATTGGTTATCATGGTAGAGCATCCTCAATTGTCATCAGTGGGACTCCGATCAGACGACCAAAAGGACAAACAAAACCAGCAGATGCGGATTTACCAGTATTCGGACCAACAAAGAGATTGGATTTCGAATTGGAAATAGGATTTGTAATTGGAAAGGAAACACAATTAGGACAAACGATTTCAACATCGAATGCAGAAGATCACATTTTTGGTCTTGTCTTATTCAATGACTGGTCAGCACGTGATGTACAGCAATGGGAATATGTGCCCTTAGGTCCATTTCTAGCTAAAAATTTTGCTTCAGGCATTTCTCCCTGGATCGTTACTATAGAAGCGCTTGAATCATTTAAAGTACAAGGCCCTGAACAACAACCAGCGGTACTACCCTACCTTCAATATGATGGCCAGAAAAACTATGACATCCATCTTGAGGTTACGTTGACACCTTCAAATGATGAACCTGTCATCATCTCTGTATCCAACTTTAAATACATGTACTGGAACATGTGCCAACAACTGGCACATCATACAAGTAATGGATGTAATGTGCGGGTCGGTGACCTGATGGCCTCTGGCACCATTAGTGGTCCGAGCGAAGGATCATTAGGATCATTATTGGAAATATCAGTGGGAGGTAAAAAACCGCTGACTTTACCAGGAGGCCAGACACGGACCTTTGTGGAAGACGGCGATACCATCACTCTTACCGGATGGGCTGAAAAGGATGGTCACCGAGTTGGCTTTGGCGAGGTTTTCAACACTATAGAAAGCGCTCAATAGGCCTTCCCTCTCCTGATAAGGGCGTATATTTGCACTGTTTACTTAAGAAATCAACAATATGTCTGTCTTAACACAAAATGAAGCCCCTGCCACTGCTACAGCAGAAGATTTTCTCCCGCTCAATGGTACGGATTATGTCGAATTATATGTGAGCAATTCAAAGCAAGCTGCTCACTTTTACAAAACCGCCTTTGGATTCCAATCCTTTGCATATAGAGGCCTGGAAACCGGTGAAAAAGATGTGGAGTCTTATGTATTGGCCCAGGATAAAATCCGCCTGATACTGACTTCCCCTTTGCATAGCGAAAGCGCGATTGGAAAACATATTGACAAGCATGGTGATGGTGTAAAAGTTATTGCCTTATGGGTAGATGATGCGACCGATGCATGGAAGCAAACCACATCTCGCGGTGCAAAATCATACATGGAGCCAACCGTCGAAGAAGATAAGAATGGTCGCGTCGTAAGATCAGGTATTCACATCTATGGCGAAGTGGTCCATGTTTTTGTTGAACGCAAAGATTATAATGGTCATTTCCTTCCAGGCTACACTCCATGGCAATCTTCATTTAATCCACCCTCTGTAGGACTTAAATATGTCGATCATATGGTCGGCAATGTTGCACTCGGTCGGATGGACTATTGGGTCAAATTTTATGAAGATGTGATGGGCTTTAGAAACATCCTCACCTTCGACGATAAAGACATCTCAACAGAGTACACTGCTTTGATGAGTAAAGTAATGAGCAGCGGAAATGGCTTCATCAAATTCCCTATCAACGAACCTGCTGCCGGCAAAAAGAAATCACAAGTAGAAGAATACCTTGACTTCTATGAAGATGAAGGCGTACAACATCTCGCAGTTGCGACAGACAACATCATTGAAACTGTCACTAAACTTCGCGACCGTGGTGTTGAGTTCCTACGTGTCCCTTCTACTTATTATGATACTGTCCTTGACCGCGTCGGAGAAATTGATGAGGAACTGAAACCATTACAAGACTTAGGCATCCTGATAGATCGCGATGATCAGGGATATCTCCTTCAGTTGTTTACAAAACCTGTTCAATCCAGGCCCACTATGTTTTTTGAAATCATCCAGCGCAAAGGAGCCCGTTCTTTCGGCAAAGGAAATTTCAAGGCATTGTTTGAGGCTATTGAGAGGGAGCAGGAACTGCGAGGAACCCTTTAAGCTTTGCTTAAAGTCCTCGGCATAGGGCAGAGGGCAGAGGGCAGAGGAAGCATATCTCAGCGCAGCGGAGATCCCGCAATGATGCGAAGCCATTAAGCGGGAGGGCATAGGGAAGTGAAGAGTGAAAAGTGAAGAGTGAAGAGTGTTTCTAAACTCACAACTCACAACTCACAACTCACAACTCACAATTCACCTCTCACGTCTGACGCCTCACGATCCACTCACAACTCACCACTCACAACTCACAATTCACCTCTCACGCCTCACGACTGACGACTGACGACTGACGATTCACAACTCACAAATTCACTGCTCACTGCTCACTGCTCACTTGAAAAGTCCTCTCGTTCCTCCCCTTCCTGAAACGGATCCGTCTCTCACTGACCTTGTTGCTTTCTACAATGAGACGTTGGGATTTTGTCCGAACAGTGTGAAGACGATGCAGCGGAGGCCGCATATTGCTGAGGCTTTTATAAGGATGAACCAGGCTGTGATGGAAAATCATGGACGGGTGTCAAGTGCATTGAAGAGGTTGATTGCATATATCTCGAGTTATACTACCGGTTGCCAGTATTGCCAGGCACATGGGATTAGGGCTGCGGAGCGATATGGAGCGGGTGAAGAACAATTGAAAAACATATGGGACTATAAAACACATCCTGCTTTTTCGGAAGCGGAACGTGCGGCATTGGATTTTTCGGTGGCAGCATCATCTGTTCCGAATGCAGTGGATGAAAGCATAGCCAATGCATTACGAGCCCATTGGGATGATGGTGAAATTGTTGAAATCGCCGGAGTGGTTGCCCTTTTTGGATATCTCAACCGATGGAATGATTCTATGGCCACTACGATAGAGACAGGAGCCATTGAATCTGGAGAAAAACATCTTGAAGGCCATCAATGGACTGGTGGTAAGCACAGGAGATAAAGTCAAATTATTTCCTGCTCAAACAATAGCCCCCTAATAATCGTTTCTCCTTGGCATGAAGGTAAAAAAGAGGTGGATTTTCCTGGGTGTCAGTGTGGTTCTACTGATCCTACTTTCGATTCCAGAAATGACGCATGTGAATAGCGGCGTCAGTGTATCAGAAGGTAGCGTGCGCAATGGTAAACTTCAGAATGGTTATCTCATGCCATTTAAAGGAGAGAACTTCAGTTACTTCAGCCGCTTCAGTTATTACATTCTCAATAACGCTTATGTCCATTCAACTGTGTACAAAACATTGATGGATGCTTACAAGACTTGTGAAACGACATGCCCGGATCGCAAATTTGTGCTCATGGAATGTACACGCAAACATGGAGGACGAATGCTGATCCACTGGACGCATCAGAATGGCACGAGTGTAGATTTTATGGTTCCGAAAAAAAATGGGGCTGATCATGAAGTCATGTCAAACAAAGCCGGTCTGGTGCATTATCTTTTTCAATTTGACGCGCTCGGAAAATTTGCCCTCAACAACAATACAGAAATTGATTTTGAATGCATGGCCAAACACATCCTCGCCCTCGATGATGCAGCCCGTCAAAACGGCCTTCACATCCGCAAGATCCTTTTCAACACTAGCATGCAAGATGAACTCTACGCCACGCCATCAGGAAAAGTATTACAAGAACGGGAAATCAACATCCTACCCCACCTCAGCGATCTGATCAACAGGTACCATGATGATCATTATCATGTGGACTTCGACTTGCAAGTGCAAGACAGTGAGACAGTGAGAAAGTAAGAAGTGTGGGAGTGGGAGTGATAGCGTGTCGTAGCGAAGCGGAGATCCCGTCATCATGAAATGATGTAGCGGGAAGAACGTGAGAAGTGTGGGAGTGTGTGTGAATAGGAAATGGCAATTCTTCTAAAAGAAGAATGCCACTGGATGGAGTTTTCTCCGCCAGTCTCTGTGTTCGGTTTGCCTTCTGCCTTTCCGCCCTTCCGCCTTCATAAAGGGGCTAAACCCCCTTTCTACATGAGCGCTCTTTCAGGGCTTCTTCATTCTACTTCTACTTCTACTTCTACTTCTTCCTTCGATATTCGTTATTCCTTATTCAATTGTCTTCCTGCCCTATCCTTCGCCTTAGCCTATTCCTTCGCCTTCGCCTCAGCCTTAGCCTTTTTTTAAATTGTTTCTGTGTAATCAAGATCCGCCTTAAACGTCTCCTTCATCTTCCAAAGAGCTAGAAAAGAAATGACAGCCAGGATAGAACCAACCACCATACCAGCTTGAAGAATATTACCGGAAAAGGTTTTGTCTCTGAAATACTGGTACAATAAAATGATTGCAGGCAATGACCCGCGTACAAAATTGGGAACGGTAGTCGTCACTGTCGCGCGAATGTTTGTACCAAATTGCTCGGCAGCTACAGTAACAAAGATTACCCAATATCCTACGGAGAAACCCATCGCCATACATAGCAAATAAAACATCTGCGATGTTATGCCGTGAGCATTGAGGTAAACGAATACCATGATGAGGTTGAGCGTCAGGAATATGGCCATGACTTTTTTCCGGCTTTGCAACCATTGACTCAACATGCCACTAAATATATCCCCGAACACCAATCCTCCATAACACCAGGCAATGGCTTGTCCGGCCATAATCGTTTCTGCTCCTTCTATACCTAACGCTTTAGCGAACTCTGGTGAAAATGTAATCAGCACTCCCACCAGGAACCATAGTGGAATGCCAATAAATATGCATCTCATGTATTTGAGAAAACGCTCACGATCTGTAAACAATGCAAAAAATTTCCCTCGCGCTTCATCCTGTGTTACTACTTGCTTAAACATAGCTGATTCACGAACACTCACGCGTAAAAAGAGAAGCAATAAACCGAGCACCCCTCCGGCATAATAACACAATCTCCAATCTCCAAATATCTGATAAACAAGATTTGCAACTACCGCTCCTGTCAAACCGACAGAAGCCACGATCATTGTCCCATAACCCCGTTTATTTTTGGGAAGTGATTCTGCAACCAATGTAATACCAGCACCAAGCTCTCCTGCCAAACCAACTCCTGCAATAAAACGCCAAAACGCATAAGCTTCCACCGAATGAACCATACCATTCGCAATGTTAGCTACAGAGTAAGTAAATATCGAACCGAACAGTACCGACAACCTTCCTTTTTTATCACCCAATATTCCCCACAGAATACCTCCAATCAACATGCCGTACATCTGCATACTAATCAGGTATTCACCCGCATCCCGGTTAGCCTGATCGACAAGACCGAGCTCGATAAGAGAAGCTTTCCGTACGATGCCAAACAATAGCAAGTCATAGATATCGACAAAGTAACCTAGCGCTGCAACAATAACTGCTGAAGTCAATATTTTTGAAACACTTTTATCACTTGTCGTCATAAGGGAAATGGAAAATGAAAAATGTAAAAAGAAAAATGTAAAAAGATGGTTCGGCTACGCTCACCAACCGGTAAAAATGAAATGAGAAAAAATAGTTGGTGCAATATGCTACTTTTTCTTTGTAGTCGAAAAGTAGAAATACAAATTGGGATTACAACACTTTTATCAATGTGGAAAAAAAAAGGCCCGGCATAGTGCCAGGCCTTCCAATTATAAGTTTGGTTGGTTTGTTTTTAATTCTTTACAGGCACATCTGAAAAAGCTGTAGCTGTCTTACCGAAACGATAAGCATATCCAATGCTGATGGAATAGTCAGCAAAAGCTGCATCTCCTTGTACATGTACATAATCAGCTGGGTCCGGAACTACAGAGTTCTGAAGATCCTGGTTAGCGATATCTGCTGCACTTTGAATCCTGTTGCGTACAAAATTGAAAGGAACAAAGAGATTGAAACTATGATTTCCTGTACGGAAAGCAAGACCTGGCTCAATAGCAACTACATAACCTGGACGACGGTAAGCAATCTGGCCACCGATAGCATCATAAGCTGGAATACCTTCCCAGCGAACAGCTAATGAACCAGATAAGTTATCAAGGATAGTAGCACTAAGACCTGCACGTACAAAATACTGATCAGGTGAAGCATAGATGTTATATCCATCTAATGTACCAAGTACATTACCATCAACAGGGCTTTTTACAACCGTTGGTGCTGATTTATATACACCATTAGATTCTCTTGGATTGAAGAGGTAGTAACCATTGGCAAATCCAAATACGCCTCCAAAGAGTTTCTTGAAAGCCTGGAGTTCAACAGTTACTCCTGTTCCACCATCACCTGGCTGAATAGCCTGGTCCATAACGATGAAATCTTTAGTAGTACCGTCTGCTTGTGGTACATCATTATCTGTTGCAGCAAAATTACCTGTAGGCAATTTGATACCAAGACCTGCCATGATGTTACCATCATGTGCGGTAGCAGGATCAAAAAACCAATAATTCAAGCTGAAACGAAAATCGCCGATACCGTCCGCATAAACGCTATAACGGAATGTGTCAGGCTCTGCAATTGTTTGTCTTAGTACCTGTGAACGCTCATTGTTCACATAAGGTATCGTTGCGTTTAACTGCAAACGATCACTAAGACCATAAGAAAAGTTGAAATCAACTGCATGGGAGTAAATGTTTACTGCATTTCCCTGCTCTACTCCATTCTCATCATGACCTCCGCCGGTTGTTTGACGTTCATGTTGTTCTTCTGTACCAACAAAATGTCGGAAAGAATGAAAGTACCTGTAGTTAGCACCCAATTGGAATGCGCCCTTTTCCAGGTTATACCCGCCTGATGAACACATGCTGAGGCCGCCCATTTGGCGAACAGCAACACAGCCCTGAGCTTCGGTTTGAGAATAGCAAAAAAGGGAAAATACCCCAAGAAATAGTAATGACTTAAAATGCATGGTGGTGGATTTATGTAAGGTGAAAAAATTAAGGTTTCAGTTGGAAACGGTGTGACACTCCGAAGGGCAATGGCTCTTCACCTCTCAACACATTATGAATTGCTGATATATGTGTTACAAAAACAAAGCCAAAAATAGCTTTGCTCATCAGAACAGCCTAAGTTTTATGGAAAAAGAGTGAAATAAAATGGTTAATCACCTGATACAAAGGCAGATATCTTCCACTCTCCCTTTTTGGTTTCGTACAAAAACAACCTTGGCCCCATGGGACTGTAGACATATTTCCAGTTGACCCATCCCCGCTGACTGCGGTCATATGTTTCGACCATGTACCATTCAGGATCACCATAGCGGTTTGTCCCTGATTGTGTTTTACCGGCGAGATCTTCCAGAACATACCAAACTATATCATACGTTAATTTGGTTTTGATAGGCGATGCTGTATCAGGTCCTGACCTGAGATTGACATTCTTTCCGGTGATCACACCGATTTTGAAATAATCATCTTCTATATCAAGAGGCATGTTGTATACGTAAGGAAAAACAAACTGATACCTACCAGTCTGATCAGCTGTATCATGCATAAAAACACCGCCTAGTTCAATCACACGTTTCATTAAAGGCCACATCAGGCTTGAGTCTTGTTCAGGAGACCAAGTCCTTTTAAAATCATCCAGCCCACCCCTTGAATCCACAGAAGACACCACATAAAAATCGAGTGCATCATTTAAAAAATGCTTGTCTCTCTTGTCGATAGCTACCAACAGTTTTTTAACAAATGCGGATAGGCTCGAATCGAGATATGTTTCATCATGGGGAGGAAACGTGGGATTCTGTGCAGACATTGATAACTGCGACAAACTTGTGATGATTAGCAGTAGTATGTATTTCATGGTTTTATGTATTAGGGCCAGGGTTAGCATTTGAAACTCAATCTACAAAAGTCTCTTTGATCATTTTACTGAAGTTGAAAGCTTCTCTGCCATTTTTTCAATCCCAAAATGGAAATCGCAGTATAGACAAAGAATAAAATACCAAATAAAAACGCCCCACTCTGCCAATAAAGTGCGATGTATACAGCATCCACAACAATCCAATACACCCAATTGTGAAGGTCTTTACGAACCAACAATATTGTGGCCCAAACCGATAAGAAAGTAAGGAGCGTATCAAGATACCCATATCGGGCATCCGCATAATGGATCAACAACCAGGATGCAGGCCAACTGATAATCAAGCAAATGGCAATAGCGATAAGGTGTTTTGGTATTGGAGTTGTAATGATCAGCTTCTCATGTTCAATCGTCCTGCCCTTGAGCCAATTGATTAACCCAATGAATCCGATGACGATATAAAACACTTGCAAAATGCCATCTGCAATCAGAAAATAATCCGTGAAACTTTTCCAGGCAATGCAGGCAGAACTAATGATGCCAAACACCCAACATGATGATCGCTGATACGTAGCTAAAACAACGTAGAGTACCCCTGTGATAAGCCCGGCCCATTCAACCGCATCCTGCTGAGTGATCTGAACGGAGACCTGGGAGAAATCCAATCTTGCTATTTAACCAGGCCAAACTTGTACTTCAGGATATACACCATCGGATTTCTTGTCTTAGGATCAGCCTGCTTGAGGATGATCTCAATATCCGTAGTCTCTCCTATTTCCTTGTCGCTGCTATCGAAAATGGCACTGATGATTCCTTTCTCGCCTGGCCTGAATACTTTGAATTGCGGCCATTCAAGCGTAGTACACTCACATGATGTCACTAGTTCGATTTCAACAGGAATGTTACCTGTATTGGCAAAAGAAAAACTCATGTTTTTCTTTTCTCCTTTCTTGACCGTTCCGAGATCAACCATTAGTTTGTCAAAAGTCAATTCAACTTTAGGATCCGTCAATGGGACTGTGCCTTTAGCTGTGGTATTGAGGACCTTTCCTGATTGCTTTTTCTGTTGATCACCTAGGTCAGATTTCTTGACTTCGATGGTTGTAGGACCTGCAATGATTTTAAATTCAGTCCGACGGTTTACCCTATGTTGATCATCGGTGCAATCGATTCCATTGATACAATCATTAAGAATATTGCTTTCACCATAACCAACAGCCTCAATCCTATTTTCTTTTATACCTCTCGCAACCATCCAATTCTTCGCAGATTGTGCCCTACGCTGAGATAATCTTTCATTGTAAGCGTCATTACCTTGCGCATCCGTATGAGATGATAACTCAATCACCATTTCAGGATACTTCTTCATCAATTCCACAAGGAAACTCAAATCCTTCTCAGCATCGGGTAATATCTTATCATCATCAAAATCGTAATAGATATTGTTGAGACGGATAGCTTCATTGATGGTGACCGTTTCCATTCCGGATTTGTCCTCAGGTTTCTTCGCCAACTTAGCTGTACGAGAGATGGTATTATTATCAATCATCCCAATCGTGTTGAATTCAAATTCAGCAGGTTGGAAGCCTTCTTTCTCAATCAAGGCTTTATAATATTTATTTGCATCCAGCGGGAAGCGGAAGTCATGTGATTCAGTATTGATCTGGTATACTGACTTGCCAGTCTTTCCGCGGTCGGTTTCAAACAATGTAATCTTCGCTCCTAAAATCGGTGTAGTGCCATCATAAACACTTGTCATAAGGTCTATGACGATATCCCTGATGTGGAACTGGTAGATATCATCGCAACATGTCTTCGACTTCAGTGAACGTGCTTCTTCATCGGGCCTGTTTGATACCAGGAAGCCGAGTTTGCCATCTTCATTGACAGAGAAGAATAAATCATCATAGGATGAATTGTATCCTGCACCAAGGTTTTCTGATTTACCCCACTCCTGTCCACTCCATGGTGAACGGAAGATGTCAAATCCACCAAGACCTGGGAGTCCGTTTGAGGAGAAGTACAAATTACCATTGAGATAGAAAGGTGTTTCTTCATCGGCTGGTGAATTAATCAGTGGCCCAAGGCTTACAGGTCGTGCGTAAGTGTCATCGGTTAAGCGGTCAGCGTAGTAAAGATCAAAACCACCTAAGCCACCAGGCATATTTGATGAGAAGAACAATACTTCTTTTCCAAACAAAACCCCTGGAGCAGCTTGCTTTGCAATATAATTTCCATTGATGCCTTGCAACTCCACAGGAGCAGACCAGTTTTGCGCCTTGTTTTCACTCATGAAGATTTTACTCTCAGATAAATCATTACCGGTCAGTACGGACCTCGTAAAAAACATCCGACCACCATCCGGACTCATACTTGGATTGCCAGTGTGATATCCTTCACGATTGATTTTGGATTCCAGTGCTTTAGGCTTTTCCCATCCACCTTCTTTATCCGGTGCAGCACTATAGATTTTCAGATAATAATCTCCTTCTTTTCCATTGAGTGTGATCAACTCGCGTGTACGCATGGAGGCATAATAAAGATTGCCTTCCGCATCAAGCCATGGTGCAGCATCTGTGTAGGAGTAATTCACATTCTTTCCTGCATTGGCAACCACAAGATCGATAGGAGGTTTTGATTTTACAGCTAATTGTATACCAGCCACTTCATTATCGGCTAATGCAAGTAAACTATCGCTCGCAGTGAGGCCTGCATAAAAATTGAAGGCATCGATTGATTCCTGGTATTTGCCAAGGACTTTGAGAACCTGTGCATATTGGAATACAGTATAAGGATAATTTACACCTTGATCTTTTTCTACAATCTTTTCAAGCCAACGTTCAGCTTTGAGATAATCACGGAGTTTGATCTGAAGCGTCGCAATTTTATTGGCTATTTCAGGATCACGTGTTTCTTTGTAAGCATTCTCGTACCACTCCAGCGCTGTGTAGTAATCCGGAATAGCGAGGCTTGCTTCTGCTGTCTCGATCATCATGTAGACAGGCACTTCATCCAGCGGTTGCGCGGACATCGAAGTTGCGACTGCCATCAGCAGTATATAAAATATTGATCTGCTCATCTTCATCATTAAAATCTAGGGCAAAAGATTATCGGATCAGGTTTCGGGCGTTTGTATATTCTGCCAACATACTGGGCGGCGATTTCAAAACCACCAACTGAACTACTAGCACCAGACAATGGGGACACGTTGATGTCATAACCAAACATGACACGGATCTCTTTAATGTCTGCTCCCAGCATGAATTGAATCGCATCACCGATTCCGTCTCCGCTCCTATACCCAATTCCTGCTTTCAGTACAGTTTGTTTTTCCTTGTTGTACAAGTAATCAAAAAGCCCCTGGAAGACAAACGTATTTGCTGCGCTACCCATTATTTTCTGGTAGGAAATATTCGGTAAGAATTTTACTTTATCTGACAACAAGGTGGTCAAACCAACCTGGGCATGTACTCTTGGATCCACCTGATAATTACCACCCATGGTCAGCACTGACCAATTTGGTCTACCAAATTTTCCTGCTGCTACACCAATAGTGAATTCATCTGTTTTATTCAACTTGGAAGTGAACTTCAATCCTCCAACGTGATCAAGGAAACCTTCTTTATCTGTCTTGATATTTGGATCTTCTACAGATTGAGGCAGATTTCCAACCAGTTGGTCTTCAAACTTAAGTTTTGATTTATCCGCAATCTCACGTTGTAGTGAGCCGGTTTGGTATGCAATAGAAAGGATGCTGGTCCCTTTTTTATTCATCGTCCAATGGTAGGCGGCTGATATTTTAAAAGAGGACATCGTCAGTCCTGCATCTCCGGATTTATCAGAAAAGAAATACATGCCGACACCGACCCAGTCCGTTTCTTTGAAACCGCGGATCACGGGTACGTCAACAGAAAAGGTTGGAGTTTGGTAAGCACCTGCACCAGTAACACTCCTGTATTGATCCCGGTAAAGTCCGGAAAGGCGGTATGATCCATAAAATCCGCCGGTATTGGCAGGATTAAATGCTAGAGGAGTCATTTGATAGAGCGTAAAATGGACGTCCTGGCCTTTTGCAAAACCTATTGTCAGCACCAAGAACAATCCAAATACAACCCTCAGGGGGAGTCGATGTAACTTCATATGTAGTATTAAGCGTTCTTTCAACCGGTTTTATGATCTAATTTGCCTGCAAAATATCAAATATTACTGTTTTTCTTAACGGATGTCGTCCAAAGCCAGAATTATGTACACAAATGTCAGTTGGAAGCCCCCTTTCCTGATACTTCTGGCCTTGGCCTGGACCTTTCCCCTGTTCAGCCAAAAGGAGCCTCCAGGATTTTGGGATATCCCTGACTCCCTCAACAAAGCACGTTTCTGGACAGCTGCCGGAACTGGATTGGTAGTCTATACGGGGGCCGTCCTTAGTCTAAACGAACTTTGGTATAAAGAATATTCGAGGACTTCTTTCCATTTATTCAATGACATAGAGGAATGGCAGCAAATGGACAAGGCTGGTCACATGTTTACCACCTACTTTGAGTCCGATTGGGGATATCATGTGGCCAGGTGGACCGGGATGAATCGAAAGTCTAGCATCTGGACTGGTGCGTTGGTAGCCGTTGGTCTCCAAACCACTATCGAAGTATTGGATGGCTTTTCTTCCAAATGGGGTTTTTCGATGTACGACATGGCTTTCAATATTGCGGGTGCTACCATTTGGGCAGGACAACAGGCTGGTTGGAATGAACAACGGATTCGGCTGAAGGTATCATCAACATTTGTGGAATATCCCGAGGAGGTCATCAATGGCGATCCATCCGGCACAACAACTTTGCGTGAACGCACTAATGATTTGTTTGGAGAAACAATATTCGAGACTTTTTTGAAAGATTACAATGCGCAGACCATATGGGCATCTGTCAATATTCATTCCTTCCTGAAAGAAGAAAGTAAATTCCCCAAATGGTTGAATGTGGCAGTGGGCTACAGTGGAGAAAATATGTTTGGTGGATTTAAAAACGAATGGGAAGAAGATGGAAACATCTATAAAACAAACAATGATGCCTATCCACGCTTCAGACAATTTGTGTTATCCCCGGACATCGACCTTTCCAAAATCAACATCAAAAGCAAACCCTTGCGCGTACTCTTAGGCATGGCCAATATTTTCAAGTTTCCTGCACCGGCATTGGTGTTTAATGGGAAAGGTGGGGTGAAGTGGGACTGGCTTTATTATTGAGTGATGGGGCCATTTAGTGATGTAGTGATCTGGTGATGGAGTGATCAAGTGATCACCACTTCTACATTTCTGACAACCCTTCCTTATTCTTTATTCCTTATTCTCCTCCCTCTTGCCCCTTTGATCCTTTGCTCCCTTACTCCTTTGTTCCCTTGCTCCCTTGCTCCCTTGCTCCTTTGATCCCTTGCTCCCCTATAGAATCCACTGAAAGAAATAGTAGAACAACAACGCTCCTGCAAACGACACCGGTAAGGTCAATATCCAGGCTAACGCAATCGTGGTGATTGTGCCTCGCTGCAGATTTTTTACGCCTCCGGTGCCGACCATACTTCCTGCTACTGCGGAGGAGAGAACGTGCGTAGTGCTCACCGGGAGGCCAAAGCCGCTGCTCATACCGATAGTCCCTGCAGCTACTAATTCTGCAGCGGCGCCCTGGGCATAGGTGAGATGTGATTTGCCGATCTTTTCTCCGATCGTTACAACAATTCTTTTCCAGCCTATCATCGTGCCAAGACCTAAGGACAATGAAATAAGGAGGATTGCTTCAAACGGAGCGAATTCCGTGGCATCATTCATGGCTGATAATCCATGTCTGAACTTCCTGCGGTCTGCATGATTGGGAATAAACTCAGGATCGCCCATCATCCATTTCGCACTCTTTGAAAACAACTGGATTTTTTTGCGCAATTCCAGTTTTGATTGTTTGTCTAGTGCATCAAGATCTTGAAGGTCACAGGATATTTCTTCAAGTGCCTCAAACTGCCTCACATAGATTTGTGTAGTAAGACTATTCTTATGCACTCCTGCAGCTTCCTGCATGGTAACGATCTTGTTGTGCAAGTTGACATAATCCAAGTCTGGATTAATAGCATAATAATTTGGTAGCACGGCCAACAAAACAATCATCATGATTCCCACTCCTTTCTGCCCATCATTATTGCCATGGAAAAAACTCACCAGTGTACATGTCAATAACAATATCCCTCTGATCCACCATGGTGCAGGCATATTGCCATTGTCTGAAGGGTCTTTGAAGATCTCTTTATTCTTGATGACATACCTGAATATATAAAGCACGATAATGACCGCAGTGAATCCAAAAGCAGGCGATAAAAGAAGGGATAATCCAATGTCCTGTGCTTTTCCCCAGTTGATGCCCAGTCCACCATGCTTCCAATAAAAGCCCATGCCGGCCCCAAGAATTGCACCAATCAATGTATGTGAACTCGAACAAGGTATTCCATAATACCATGTAGCCAGGTTCCAGGATATCGCGGATAATAACACTGCAAAAACAATGGCGATATTTTCCTTCTCCGGCATGTTCATCAATTCACCGATAGGAAGAAGGTGAATAATACTCATGGCTACAGCGATACCGCCAAACCAAACCCCAATAAAATTCCAGGTACCTGACCAGAGAACAGCGACTACAGGCTTGAGCGTTCGTGTGTAGATTACGGTTGCTACCGCATTGGCTGTGTCATGAAATCCGTTGACAAATTCAAATGCACAAACAGCCAGGATGGCAAGGATAAAAAACAGCATGTGCACGCTGGTCAATTCCGCAATAGCCTGCTGTATCATTTGTCAGTTGGTCGTTTATGATGACCTCCTGAAGCTCATAGAAGTATGAACTTTACTATTCCCGGATTCAGAAAAGCTCTTAGCCTTACCTCCAACTGGGCAGCATCAGCACCAGAATGTCATTTTATTATCGGCTGGCAAGGTATTGTTTCTCTTTTAAAATTTTAAATGTGAATAAGGATAATATGAAACCTTCTGAGGGAGTGAAGAGTGAGCAGTGAGCAGTGAGCGGTGAGCGGTGAGCAACTAGCAGTTAGAAGCTGCTATTGACTCTTAATTGGGCATTGTTATTCGCCGGCCTATTGCTCCTTTGATCCTCCCGCCTTATGGCTTCGCAACATAGCGGGATCTTCGCTTACGCTTCGACTAGCTTCTCTTGATCCTATTCACAGCTCACTGCTCACCGTTCACTGCTCTCACTGCTCACTGCTCACTGAACAGATTCATTTGTTCCAAATGAATTGTTCCCCGGGTCATTATACGTCTCCTCTCCTTCCCATTTAGCAATGACAGTTGATGCAAGGCAGTTACCCACCAGGTTGATGGTGGTGCGGGCCATGTCCATGAGCTCGTCAATACCGAGGATGAGGAAAATGGGCTCTACGGGCAGTCCAAAAGCAGCTGCAGTACCCATAAGAATGACAAGTGATGCACGGGGCACTCCTGCAATACCTTTTGTGGTGAGCATGAGTGTGACCAGGATCAGGATTTGTTCGCCGATGGAAAGCTCAATACCGGCGGCCTGGGCGACGAATATGGTGGCGAGCGATAAATAAAGTGTTGATCCATCAAGATTAAAACTATACCCTGCCGGCAACACAAATGCTGCGATTTTGCGAGGCACACCAAATTTTTCCATGTTCTCCAATGCCTTCGGCAATGCAGCTTCAGAACTCGTGGTAGAGAATGCAATGGTGGCAGGTTCCATGACTGCTCGGAGAAATCTTTTAATCGGTAGCTTGATGATCAATGCTACAGGTAGAAAAACTAAAAGCACAAAAGCTATTAATGCGACATAGAGTGTGGCTAGTAATTGAAACAAGTTTCCAAGTATCCCGAAACCCATGTGGCCTACTGTGTATGCAATCGCTGCTCCAACTGCAAAGGGAGCGAAGTACATGACGATGCCCGTAAACTTAAACATGACTTCGGTAAGGCTTTCACAAAAATCAAGCATGTGTCTTTTGTGCGGTTCCTTGACCATGGCAAGGCCGATTGCAAATAAAATACTGAAGACTACGATTTGCAGGACTTGACCTTCCGCGATGGATTTGGCTATGTTTTCCGGAAAAATATGGAGGATGATTTCGTCCCAGGTAGATGGTGGTGGAACATCCAGTGTATGCGTATCCGTAGTTGGTGGCAATTTAATGCCAACCCCTGCTTTGCTTATGTTGATGGCCACCAGGCCGATAAATAATGCAATCGTGGTGGCTACTTCAAAATACAATATTGATTTCCATCCCATGCGGCCAACCTGTTTGAGATTGGCGTGTCCGGCGATCCCGACAACAAGGGTTCCAAAAATAAGAGGCGCAATAATCGTCTTGATCAGCTTGAGGAATATTTTACTGACAACTTTTAGTTCGGATGCAATAGCAGGAAAATCGTGTCCAAACTCTGCTCCGATGACCATACTGAAAAGGATCCAAGAGGTGAGGTTCTCTTTCTTCCATACCCAGTAGGATATAGCCAGTATTGCGATCCATCTAAAAATAGCTGTAGCTGTGGAGTTAAGACTAACTATGCCAGTAGCCTGGATCGATGTCAAGGCGATTGCCAGGAGGACAAGTATCAGGATGTATGCACCTACTCTCTTACTTACTGCCATAAATTACCATTTAAGTGCACTCAAGGTATTCAAATTTGAGAAAGTGAGAGGCGTGAGAACGTGAGAGGCGTGAGAGGCGTGAGAACGTGAGAACGTGAGAGGCGTGAGAGGCGTGAGAACGTAAGAGGCGTGAGAACGTGAGAGGCGTGAGAACGTGAGAACGTGAGAACGTGAGAACGTGAGAGGCGTGAGAACGTGAGAACGTGAGAACGTGAGATGTGTGTGGAAAGGGTATGCGTATTTAACTTATTGAAATGTGCCAAAATCAAGCTGGAAGCTGGCAGCTGGTAGCTGGTAGCTGGTAGCTAAAACTGATAGCTGACAGCTCTTTAATCAAGCTGGTAGCTCGTGAAGGATGTAGAGACGCGATTAATCGCGTCTCTACATCCTTCACGCTGCCCATCCTAATCGATGACAGCCGATAGCTGACAGCTGAGAATTATATATCTTTCCTCAAAATCAACTACATGTCAGACCAACCCACCACCTTTAAGCAGTCGCTTACTTTAATGGACGCCACGATGATCGTTGCCGGCTCCATGATCGGATCCGGAATCTTTATCGTCAGTGCTGATATCACACGCAATGTGGGAAGTGCCGGATGGCTAATCGCTGTTTGGGTGATCACTGGTTTTATGACGATCACGGCGGCGGTGAGTTATGGGGAGTTGAGTGGTATGTATCCCAAAGCTGGAGGACAATATGTTTATCTAAAAGAAGCTTTCAATCCGCTTGCTGCTTTTTTATATGGATGGAGTTTTTTCGCGGTGATCCAGACCGCTACGATTGCTGCAGTGGGTGTTGCTTTTGCAAAATTCATGGCATATCTCGTACCCTCTGTGAGTGAAGATCTTGTTGCTTTTGATTTAGGTTTTGTCAAAATATCTCCTGCTCAATTAGTTGCCATTGTGCTTATCTTATTCCTGACGTATATCAATACGCGAGGAATTAAAAGTGGCAAGCTGATTCAAACCACCTTCACAGTGACGAAACTTGCAAGTTTGTTTGGTTTGATTGTTTTTGGTTTCATCATGTTTAATGGAGATGTGTGGACTGCCAACTGGTCAAATGCATGGAACATACACAATCTTGGGAGCACAGAGACTCTCACCATCGCGGCTGCACTTGGTGCTATTGCTGCAGCAATGGTTGGATCTATTTTCAGCAGTGATGCATGGAACAATGTGACGTTCATCGCGGGAGAAATTAAAAATCCACAACGAAACATCGGGCTTGCACTTTTCCTAGGGACACTTATCGTCACGGTGATCTATGTTTCTACCAACCTGATGTATACTGCAGTGTTGCCATTAGACCAAATAGCGGGAGCGGATAAAGACCGCGTGGCTGTTGCCGCCTCTAATGCCATTTTTGGAAATGTAGGGACAGTCATTATTGCATTGATGATCATGGTGTCTACATTCGGATGTAATAATGGATTGATCCTCGCAGGTGCGAGAGTGTATTATACCATGGCTAAGGATGGTTTGTTTTTCAAACCTGCCGGTGAGCTTAATAAGTTCTTCGTGCCTCAGTGGGCATTGTGGGTGCAAGGTATCATTGCATGTCTCTGGAGCATGAGTGGACGATATGGTCAATTACTGGACATGATCTCTTTTGTAGTCGTCATCTTTTATGTGATGACCATCATGGGCATTTTCATCCTGCGTCGCAAACGTCCGGATGTTCCGCGTCCATACAAAGCATTTGGATACCCAATCCTACCTGCGATCTATATCCTGATGGGTATTTCATTTTGCATCCTGCTCATCATCTACAAACCACAGTTTACCTGGCCAGGACTTATCATTACCCTATCCGGTATTCCTTTGTATTACATAGCCATGGCACGGAAGAGAGCTGCATAGGTTGAATTAATAATATACTGAATCAATTCGATGTAAAAACTCGATTCAATATGGGATGTAGAGACGCGATTAATCGCGTCTCTACATCCCATATTGAATCAAATAATTGCCTTCGAAATGATTAAACATGGACGTAGAGACGCGATACAATGAAGGATGTAGAGACGCGTATCAATAAAGGAATAGAGAGACGCGTGAAGGCTGTAGAGACGCGCATCAATAAAGGAATAGAGATCCGCGTGAAGGATGTAGAGACGCGATTAATCGCGTCTCTACATCCTTCACGCGGATCATCCTGATATCTCTACATCCTTTACGCGGCTCATCCTGATAGCTGATAGCTGATAGCTGACAGCTGATAGCTCATTGCACTTTCGATGCATTCAGTTTCACATCCGCATGTGCCCACGCTTCTTTAAATTTCGCTTCTGTTTCAGCAGCTAAATCCATTTGCTTGGTATCCTTGTAGGCCTGCATCAAGCCGCTGAGGGCCCATCCGTTTTTTGGAAAGGTTTTTAAATCATCCAGGTAAACGCGGATCGCTTCTTCTGGTTTGCCAGATTGTAACAGGACGGCTCCGAGATGATGACGAACGGAGAAAAACCAATCTGGTGGTTCATCATAATTGAGCTGATCTTCAAGAGCAATAGCTTCTGTTAATAACTTTATGCTCTCATCTGTTTTGCCTGTAGCTGCTAAGATTTCTCCTTCAAGAACTTTCTGCGCGATATCAGTGACACTAGCCAGTGTATTAATGGCCCAAATGGTTAGGACTTTCAGCGTATCCATTTTACCAATCTCCTTCAGTGAAGCCAATTCAATATTTGCTTTCTCAAAATCCTTCTTGCTCACGTATGCCATTCCTCTGGCATAATGCCTGATGGCCATTGGATAAAGCAAGTTGGAATCCAATTCAGATGATTTGAGGATATCATCCCATTTCCCAAACTTGAGATTGACGAAATATGGGATGGCGTAATAATGCTGTAATGTCGCCAGGTCAGGAATCAGCATTCCTTTATGATTGACATGATCCTTCATTTTATTGGCCGCCATGATGGCCCAATCACTTTTTCCTTCCAGTGTAGCGGTGGCCGCGAGGAAATGATAATTGTGCGGATAGTAGGCTAGCGGATAAGCACCTTGTGCATGGCATTGTGTGACATATGTGCTGTCTTGTTTTAGTGCATTAATATTGCTCACAGACCCCAAATGATAATCACCGGTGTTGATGTAGATATGGGATGGCATATGCACGAGGTGTCCAGCACCAGGTACAAGACCGTCGTCGAATTTCTTCGCACTAGCCAAAGCCATTTCAGGTGTATTAGAAGCTTCAAGAGCGTGGATGTAATAATGGTGGCCTCCCGGGTGATTTGGATTGGTAGAGATGGCCACTTCGATCGCTTTGATGATCTCAGGAGTCCATGGCTTTGCTCTACCCTGTTTATCCCATAGATCCCATGGGTGCATATCCATCAGGGACTCTGCATAGATCGCTGCGACATCTACATCATCAGGATACTGTTTGTGTATGATTTTCATTGTTTCCATAAATGCACTATCGAGAAGCCTCCTGTCTTCAGGTGGTTCTTTTGTATAGCGCTGGGTCATAGCATGGATAAGTGCCTTTTCCTTTGGTGTGCAGCTTGCTGCATTCGCATTAGCTTTTTGCATAGCTGCATAAGCTCTTTCATAATGTCCTGGATCCATGCCGGCATTGTAATTGGGACCCAACACAAATGCATAACCCCAATGGCACATTGCACAAGTGGAGTCCAGACGTGTTGCGTGGAAAAAAGACCTTGCGGCTTCAGCATGATTAAACGCATATGCCAACAACAAGCCCTGGTTGAAATACTTCTGGGCATCAGGACTCTTTGTGGTGATCGGATAACTCAACAAATCAAACCCTTTAAACAAAGGAGCAGGAGTATCCTGAGAATACCAATCAGCATCAGAGAGCTGAGGTGCACATCGCATCGGAGAGGGAGCACTGATATCCTGGACATCAGCGGCTTTTTTGGTGCAAGCAACTAGCATAAGCCCCATTCCCAAGTATAGTAGGTTACGCATAATGAAGAGTTTTATGGTTTCGAACACTTAAAGTTCGTAAAACATTATTTACCGATCAATACCATAATTAGGGGACAAAAAAAACACCTTGCAGATGTTGCAAGGTGTTTTTTAAATCACTTATTTATCATAGCCAGCATCAGACATGCTGTTCTTTTATTTTACTATGGTGACGGCTATACAAGAAGTAGACGATCAAGCCAAGAGCCATCCAGACAAAGAACCTGACCCATGTGGGCCAAGGCAAGGCGATCATGAGGTATATGCACATTACTACACATCCAATAGTAACCACTGGATACCAGGGCACTCTAAACTTCCTTGGGATATCTGGTTGCGTGCGGCGAAGAATAAATACACCGATCGCAACAAGTACAAATGCAAACAAGGTTCCAATATTGGTCAACTCAGCAGCCACATCGATATTGATGGTAGCGGCGCAAATAGCAACCAGGATACCCACAGCAATTGTACCATAAGCTGGCGTTTTGAATTTGGAATGCACCTTATGGAAATTGCTTCCAATCAAACCATCGCGGCTCATCGAATACAGGATACGGATCTGACCCAATTGCATCACCAACAATACAGTCGGCATGGTCAAGGTGACACCCATCGCAATGATAAACCCGATCGTGTTTTCTCCTACATAATCCAAAGCAGATACCACAGGTTTTTCAGTACCTAAAACACTCAAAGGAACCATACCTGTCAATACAGCAGCAACGGCTATATAAAGCACAGTACAAATCAAGAGTGAATAGATCATCCCACGTGGTAAGTCCCTCTGTGGATTTTTTGCTTCCTCTGCTGTAGTACTTACAGCATCAAAACCTACATAAGCAAAGAACACCAGCGCAGCTCCTGTCATCACCCCACTCCATCCATTAGGCGCAAAATTGTCCCAGTGTACAGCTGGATTAAAATGTGGCAAACCAAAAATGAGGAACAAAGCAATCAGCACAAGTTTGACAATAACAAGTGAAGCATTTACCCTCGCTGATTCTTTGATACCAACCACTAATAAGATGGTGATGAGAGAAGTAATCAGGAAGGCAGGAAGATTGAACATTGCTGTTGTTTTCTCCAGGGTAGCAACGATATCAGGGTAATTGGCCTGCGCGGAGGTTAAAGTAATCCATTGCCCTGTCGGTAACCTGGCCATCTCCGTGCCTGTTGCGGAAATGAGCTCACCGGGCATGTGGATCCCGAATCCCTCCAGGAAACTCGCAAAATATCCTGACCATCCAATAGCGACGGCGATATTTCCTACAGCATATTCAAGAATCAAATCCCATCCGATCACCCAGGCCATCAATTCGCCGAAAGAATAATAGGAATAGGTATAAGCACTTCCGGAAATCGGAACCATCGCGGCAAATTCAGCATAACACAACGCAGCTAGAGCGCATGCAAGACCGGTCACCATAAAAGAGATGGTAAGGGCTGGACCCGCTCCTAACGCATGTTCTGTTCCCGCGGCCGCTTTTCCGGTTAACACAAAAATACCGGTCCCGATAATCGCGCCGATACCCATCATCGTCAGCTCGAAAACACCAAGAGACCGCTTAAGCTGGGAGGCTTCTGCCTGCGCTAAGAGTTCTGCATGATTCTTCCGGGCAAATAATTGTCTTTTCATTTACAACGTGTTAGTGTGGTGAGAAGGATAGTCTTTATGAACTTTACAGGCAGGTAATGCCTGTTTTGAGCGTGTCAAAATAGAGATAATGATTAGTTCTGACATCTTTATTTTAAAAAAATAGACCATCAGGGACTATTTCTAGAAGAAGAGCGCATTGGAGAAAAGGACTTTGCCACAAGGCCACATGGATCGAAACAAAGGGTTGTCAACAAAGTATACCACCGATCCCGCTCCCAAATCCTGTTGCCCTGCAATCATGGTTTTCCTGGTTTTTTCTTTAGCCTTAAAGCCTGCAAAACCAAGATACTCAGGCGTATCATCCAGGTAAATAGCATTTCCCCTGTCTTCGAGCCAGGCAAAATTTGAAGTCGAACTTTTTAAGGTCCAATAAGTATCACCCAAGCCAAAAGTCAGCGGATGAGAATGATCCATAGTCGTTTGAAAAATAGCTCCTGGCATTGACTCGCTCAAAGAACTACGCTCTCTGTTCGCATAAGCTTCCGGAACATGCACATGATCTGCAAGTGTATCTGGCTCAATTCCGTTTTTTGAAATCGACTTAACGGCAAAACTGGCTTTGCCTTCAAATTTATTGATGGCAGAACCAATCAGGACAAGCCGGCCACCCGCACTCACCCATTTATTTAATTTTTGAATGACATCTTCTTCAAGCATGTAAAACCCATCTGTCAATACGATTACATTATATTCATCGAATATAGTTTCACGCATATCCTGCGCATATACAAGTTGAATGGGATAATGCAACCCTTCCTCAAAAAAATGCCATATCTCTCCTATGCCCATCGGCACAATGCCGTCTCCTGCGAAAGCTAATACTTTGGGTTGCCTGATAAGGATGTAATTGTCCGATCCAAGATCCTGTCCATTATCTACAAAGCCTGAAGGAACAAGCGAGATGTTAAAAGAGGCACTGTCTGAAACACTTTTGACGATGGCATCAAACTGCTTATTCTTCCGGTTGTCGCCTCTCATCAATAAGACAGTCCCTTCTGGATAGAGGACATCCTCAATTGTAAATGAAGTGGATGCATACCTTACGATGATTCCTTTTTCCAAAAATGTAGCTAAGGCCTCAGATGCATCAACTGATCCCCATGATAAGGCATACGCGAATGGTTTTGCATCTGTAGGAAGAAGTTGTCTTGCTGTTTGTTTAAATGGCACCTGTGACAGTTCTGTTGCCGTGGCATAAGCCTGCAAACCATAAAGTACAGGAACACACCATGCGGTGATATCGTACGTCAAGGAATCTGGAATTTGCACATTGGGCTCAAATAACACATGCAGTAATACGCCTTTTGGTTGATCTGCTCGAATGACAATATCGCCATCATTGGCTGTAAATGTTTCCTCCTTACCGGTCATGTAATTATAGCCTGTTATGTCAGATTTGGAGCCTGACATTTGCGCATACGTGATATGATTGCGATCAAGTAATGACAACAATTCAGTAATACGACCTGGATAATATTTTTTGTTAATTACATAATTTCGAACAGTACCATTAGGAGCATCCATGGATTGTTTAAAGTAATCTGCAAATTCAGTAACGAGTTGGGAAGCATTCTTAGCACTTGCTTCAATGGTTGACAATGATGTGGTGCGATGGTGAGCAATTCGGTCTGCGAGTGTTAGCGTGTCGCCATTCTCCAAGGTTACCGCACGATTGGCTCTACCTGAACCACCTTGCTCATAAGTCATCCCGATAGCGCCTGCGAATGTCGGGTACGTATCGCCGTAGGAAGGATAAAAAAGATCATAACGCTCTCGTGTAAAATAGCGCCAACCTTCTTTATCAAAATGCCGCGCATGATTTTTACCGATCGTTGCTTGAAAGTCAGCCTGCCACTTAGTGATATTCGGATGGTATGGTTGGGCAGCAGGTGCAAAATAATAGGGGGACTCATGCCACATCTCATGAATATCAGCATGTACGTGCGGCATCCAATGATGGTAGAAATCAAGTCTCTCCCTGGATTCTTTTTGCATCTGCCAAACCCAATCCCTGTTGAGGTCAAAATAATAATGATTGAACCTACCCCCTGGCCAAGGCTCTTTATGTTCACGCGTTGCAAGTGAAGCATTGAACGGTTGGTTGCTGATACTATTACTCCATTGTGAATACCGGCTATAACCATCCGGATTCAATGCAGGATCGATGATAACAATAGTATTCTTTAACCAGCTATTGTATTCTTCATTTCCTTTCACCAGGTCATACAATACAGCCATTGCACTTTCGGAGCCGGCAACTTCATTTCCATGTACTGAATAACTCAGGTAAACAATAGTTATGTTTTCAATCACTGCATTTCCACTAACCATTCCGGTACGTCTCAGATTATTTAGGCGAATGTCTTCTATACGCTTTAGGTTTTCTGGAGTGCTGATGATGGCTGCGATTAATGGTCTGAGCTCATTGGTCATTCCATAATTTACGATCTGGACTTTGTCACTTACCCCATCGATGTATTTAAAATACTCAACCAATAAATGATGTGGTGTAACACGACTTCCCAGCTTGTATGGCAAGAAATCATCTGGTGACTTTATGCTTACCGTTTGGGCAAGCACAATTGCTGTGGAAAGCAAGGCTCCAATCAAGGTGAATGCAAAGCGTTTGATCATCGGCAGCCAAGATAGCCACTTACCATTGATCGCGAAAGAGCCGGTTAAAACTTAGAGAATGTGCTTGAGAATGCGGGAAACCGTCTTGACATCTCCCATTGTATAAAAGTGAAGACATGGGACACCTGCTTTCAACAATTCCCTGCATTGCATGATGGTCCATTCAACGCCTACTTCGAGCATAGCTGCATCCGTCTGGGCTTTGTTGACTTCTTTGACAAGATCATCCGGCATGTTGACGAAAAACTTGCGTGGGATGGAGGATAGCTGATAGCGTTTTGTCAGAGGTTTGATACCTGGAATGATAGGCACCTGGATTCCGATAGCCCTGCATTTATCTACGTATTCAAAATACTTCTGGTTATCAAAATACATCTGGGTGACAATGTAATTCGCCCCGGCTTTGATCTTTTCACCTGCAAAATGCAGATCATTATCCATGTTGGGTGCTTCGAAATGCTTTTCAGGGTAGCCAGCGATTCCTATACAAAAGTCGGTTTTGCTTCCCTTTTCAATATTAGGATCCAGGTATTTCCCGCTGTTCATATCCGAGATCTGCTTGACCAGGTCTAAAGCGTAACCGTGGCCTCCAACCGTGGGATTAAACTTCTCTTCAAAAGTCATGGCATCTCCCCTGAGCGCCAAAACATTCTTGATATCGAGAAAATTGAGGTCAATCAGCGCATTTTCGGTGTCTTCTTTGGTAAAACCACCGCAAATAAGGTGCGGAACAGCCTCAACGCCATACTTATGCATGATCGCAGCGCAGATGCCTACAGTACCCGGACGCTTGCGAATAGCAGTTTTTTCATAGTACCCGCTTTCATGCTTGGTGTACACATATTCCTCACGGTGATAGGTGACGTCAATAAAGGGAGGCTTGAATTCCATCAGGGCATCCAGGAGCTTGAAGATGTCCGACATGCTACCCCCTTTCAGCGGTGGAAGGATTTCAAAGGATATCAGGGTCTCGCCCTTGGATTGGTTGAAATAGTCTGTTACTTTCATAGAAAGGGCGGTAAAGGTAGTCCAACCTCCTAAAATGACAAAACCCCGGACCATTGTCCGGGGTATTCATCGCCATTGACTCGCGTCAATGCTTATTCAGGATCAACATTGTTTTTGTCAGTTGGGCATCTCCAAAGTGGATCGTATAGTAATACAATCCTTGAGACCAACTGTGGTTCGATATCTTAAATTGCTGTTTTCCACCAGCAAAGGTTTGCGTTATAGAAGTCATTTCTTCACCAAGAGCATTTGTGATCTTTAAGGTCACATCTCCTTCACGGGCGATCTCAAATGGGATCACCGTTTCAGATTCCCAAGGATTCGGAAGGTTTTGATGAAGTTGAATTTCTTCAGCTTCATCAACTTGAGCTGCATCATTCCATTCAAGACCGAGGGAATAAACATCCTGGTGCTCATCGTAGATTTCTGATGTCATGAAGTCGTTTTCTACCTTAATCATTTTACTTATGTTGCCTGATGTTGTCGCGGTCATCACAAGTTTGATCATAGCAGATGGTTCAACAGCTTCTTGCGGTGTCCAGGCAAAGCGAACATTCGATTCACCGACATTCCACATTTCTTTTGTCAAGCCAGGTGCCAAAGGTTCGATCGTTTGCAACGTGGCACCATCAAACACGAGGTCCCACTGACCACCGAAGACCTTAGATCCGAATTGATTCAGGCTTAAGACAACTTCGAATTGTTCACCAGCAATAACTTCCCTATCCGTCGCTACAAAAGATGTAGTTGACTCGCTACGAGGAGTGACTATGTTTGCATGCGCACTCGCACTTGAATTGAGGTCACCAATTTTCACACCTACGAAGTCTTCCACAACACCTTGGTTATTGACCATGAAAGAAGTTTGCTCTTCAAATGGCCAAGGATGATATGGATCCTGGAATGTAAAACTTCCTGGGATAAACACCCATGAGTGTGATTTAGGGAATTCATTATAATTCCCTAGGATAAGTTTCCGGATCTCAATAAGGTCGAGGGCAGATACATTATCACTCTTATTAGCATCAGCAGCGATCAACAAGTAAGGACTGTTGAAAGGATCTCTACCAAGGAGGTGTTGTTGTAGTCTCACAAGGTCAAGTGTACTTACCCCATTCTTATGACTATCGTTACGGTCAGCTGTGAGTGTATACATTTCGCCGGCAGGTACTATCGGGAAATGGAATGCACCGTTGACAGCAGTTGTATATGTTCCAAAAACCTGGCTTTGCGTCATCAGCGTCACACCTACATTAGCTACAGATTGACCAGGACTTGGTGTTGTTATCACACCACTGATACCACCTGAAGGCAATCCGCATACACCTGTTGGGTCTGTAAAGACTATCGTAGTTGAACAATACTCAGTATTTCCCCAAAGATCCCACACATAGACATCTATCGCCTGCTGAACACCTAATGCAATGATATCATCACAAGTAAAGGTGCGGCTTGGCTGATATGTAGTGCCAGAGAAGGAGAACCTCAAGCGATCATCCGGTGTACAGTTATCAAAGCTGCTTGCATCAAAATCCTTCGCCCAAATGGTAACAGTACCATTAGAAGGCATTGGCACAGTGCTCAGGCCATTGATACATACAGGTGTTGGTTTCTTGCAATCTTCAAGACGGATTCTATCTTCACAAGTAGTCACGCTTCCACAACCATCCAATACAGACCACAATACTTTGTAGTGCTCATTTGGATTGAGCGGGTCATTGTATTCCAAGCCGTATTTACGTAAAGTCAGGTTTGGACTTAATGCTGTGTTCATAGGTAGATCAAATGAACCGTCAGGATTCTTATCTATTTCAGTTGCTCCCACAGCTACAACATAGGTTGAACTGTTTGGTGCATAGATTTTCACATCATATGTCACCGTTTCAGAACAAACATTTTCTATGTGCTTGTTGATGTCAAGGTGTACGAAACAAGATGTTTCGAAAGCCGGATCAATAATTTCCGTCACTTCTTCATCAAGCGTGCAATAGGTTCTGATATCGTCGGTACAATCAGTGAATAATGAACCGGCGCTATCCTTAATCTTCACGACCTGGGTATATTTCCAGAGGCCAGCACCTGTTTGTGAATTGTACTGACACCAATTGATAACGGTCCAGTCTCTCAATATTTTCACACAAGCACCTTCGGTTTGTTCAAATCTTCTTTCTTTAAGATTGATTCCTATCTGCGCACATGCATCATTCAATATCTGAGGCTCGATTGTATCCGGAATAGCACAAGTATTCAATTCGATATCTGAAGGCCAGATGATATCATCATTTGGATCTTGTGGGTTTTCTTCATTGATAAAGAATGGATCATAGTTGATTACCCAAATCCGTTGCGTACAAAAACCGATTCGTCCTGCAGGATCTGTAGCAGTAAATCTTCTCTGGATCAGTTTCACAGCACCTGGAGGAGCATCACCTGGTAAATCATCGCCACTACAATCATCGAAGACTGTCACGCGAATATCCATTTCAAGATTACAATTGTCGGTCACATAACCATCCCTACCCCAATTGTGTGGCTGAGGATATTCTGGATTTCCTGGATCATCGATGATGATGTCCTGGCGTGCGCTCTGATCATATTGGAATCCATCGACCACTGTACCAAATACGCGGTTAGTTGGATCTTCAAGAATATTTGGGTCAAACCAGAATTTGCAACTGACCTCGATATCAGGAGGGCAAGTAATTAATGGTGCAACTTTATCCTGTACCTCAACTTCAACCATACAATAGTTGACGTTACCATGTTGATCTTTCACTTCAAGTTGAACAAGGATATAATCCTGGCCGGCATCGCAGCAAGATACTGGGACAAACGTAGCATACTGCAGACCTCTGTCATAGCTATCGATATCACCATCTGGTGTATGATCATATCCATCAGATGTCCAGTCGAAATCTATACAACTATCCATCCTGCGAGCGCGGAAAGTAACCGGACCGCAATTGTCAAAACTTCCATCATCCAGTGTAGTGGCAGGTAATAAGGCTACACCCATCGGATCATGATTATTGATCGCGATTACGGTATGTCCATCACAATAAGCTGTTGGAGGAGTGTTGTCAAACAAATCAAGTGTAGAATTACAGATCGCAAGATTATCGCAATCATCCCTTACTTCCCATGTGATATCATATTGTCCTATCGATAATAGTGGCAAGACATAATATCCATTTACTGGATTAACAATCTGGCCATTGAGTTTCAACACATAAGTCAATGGATAAGATCCACACTCATCAATGGCAGAAGGAGGTGTCAAGGTGTCTTGAGCTCCGCATTCTCCAAAATCAGATGGAGACGAAATCAATTCTTCGCAATTCACTACTGGTGGTAAATTATCCTCTAAATTAATGATCTGTACATGGTCAATCACCGTACCTGTGCACCAATCTACAAGACTCCACTCTCTTTTTACAGAATAGGATCCTCCGCAATAATGGATCACTTTGTCAAGGTATCCGACGAAGAATGTTCCGCAGAATGGTCCTTCGATCCCTCCAATACAGTTAGGATCAGGAGTACCGTCAGGACGGATGCATGCGTTGCCACAGAAGATCGTTGTATCACCTGGTAATGCAAAGTCATCAATAGTACCTCTTAAGAGATAAATAGTCTCCTGGCACGTAGCTGTATGTCCACTTGGATCACTAGCCGTCCATGTACGAGTGATAATATTGGAATAAATTCCATCACACATGTGTACTTCAGACTGATCTGTATAGCTGATCACTGTTGGTCCACAATTATCGATACTTGAAACAGAATATTGATTACCACCAATTGGGGTCACCACAGCTCCCTGAGGAACAGGGAAATGAGGTATATTTTGTGGCAGAATATCATCAGTACATTCAAGCGTGATATCTGAACAGATCAATTCTGGTGGCAGCTTATCTTCTATGAGGAGTTGGCTGCAGCAGTAGTTTCCTGTTTCAGGATCCGTGATACATGCTTCGAGGTATTCACCGATGTGTGGATAAGCGATGAGTACACCACCTGTGAAATCTACTGTTGGATCACTGAATTCAATAATGTACTGATCCCAGCATCCGTAATTACCACCTTCGAGCAGCATATCTGCTGTAATGACAGCAAGACAATTGGCTTCAACAGATACATGCAATGTATCCTGGCAAGCCAATTCGAAAACTTCATCGTACTCTACTACTTCGATCGTAAATGAACATTCTTCGTTATAACCAAGTTGGTCGGAAACCATAAACACCAGTTCAGTCACACCTACAGGGAAGAAATCTCCGGAGAGTAATCCGCTGTTGTCAATCTGTGTAACAAATGGTTCCTGGTTACACAATCCTTGTGCAGTCATGACATATTCTACTTCTGCACCGCATTCCCCTGGTCCAACATTAACTGTAATATTACTCGGACAATCAAGAATGAATAATCCGCCGGCAAGATTGATAATAACTTGCTCAACAGTAACATTCCCTTGATCATCTGTTGCTGTAACATCTATTGTAATTTCATTATCTGTCATAAAGTCCTCGCAAGTAATAACTACCTGGCTAAGGGCTACACTTATTTCCTGGTCACAGTTATCAGTAAGTTTCTTGATGACCATCTCAGGTGTGATATTGATGATCTCACCATTGTGGAAGGAAACAGATATATTCTGTACTTCAAGTTCTGGTCTGATTGCATCAACCAGGTAGATCATCTGCATGTGTTCTTCGACATGACCACAATAGTCAATACAAACCCATTTACGTCCATATTGGTATGGATTGATTTCCACCAGGTCTTCAGCATAGGTAGTATCCATTAAATAGGAGCATGCATTATTTGGAACTGTCAATTCCCCCGTAAGGCTAAAGTCATTCATGTCAGCATCACAAGGAATATAGGCATCACCCGGAAACTCTACCTGGTCCATGCTATAATTCATGACAGTGATTTCCTGGATATCTGATCTTGAATTTCCGCAAGGATCAGTTAGCGTCCAAACCCGTTGAATAACAGGGTTGCTATCACAATCCTGGGTAGCAGCCAGATTATCATGCCATGACACTTCTACATCTTCGAGATCGGCACAATTGTCCGTAAAAATTTCTACTTCACCTGTATAGTCAAGATCAATAGGATTAGCATCACAATCGATCACGACATCAAATGGCGTATAGAATATGGGTGCCAGGGTGTCAATAAACTGGATAATCTGAGTGGCTGTTGCAAAATTTCCGCATAAGTCGGTTGCCTTCCATACACGTTGTCTTTGTCCTGTATTGTTGCAGTATAACAAACCAGAATCATTGTCCTTATAAGTTATAACTACAGCGGATTCAGGAGTACATGCATCAATAGCAGTGGCTCTACCTAGTTCATCAAGATCATCTGCATATTCGCAGCTGATCGTAATGTTAGCTGGAAGAGTGATTACAGGAGCGGTATGATCCACGACCTGGATAGTCTGCACGCAGCTATTTGAATTTCCACAATCATCATACACTACCCATGTACGGAACATGATACCTGTTCCATTACAACCGATGAGGCCAGTAGTATTATCAAAATGCAGTAGATCCATATCTGCAGGTGCTGTACAATTGTCAGTGATCACCGGTGAGCCTAAAACTGAAGGATCAACGGATTGACCACAACTTACTTCCATAGATGGAGCGCAAGTAATGGCTGGAGGAGTTGTGTCTACGATACGGATGTTTTGCGTTACACTCTTTGAGTTACCACAAAGGTCAGCTACCACCCAGGTACGTTTGATCGTGCCCGTGTGATTGCAACCTACAACACCTGTATTATCATCCGTGAGTGTTACCACGAGTAATGCACCCGGTGTACAATTATCAGTAGCATTAATATTACCTGTGGCAGAAACATCAAGGGATGATTCGCAGGAAACCGTAATGGCTGGTGGAGGTGTTACAACCGGTGCTTTGTTATCAACGATGGTCAGCACCTGCATGCAAGTAGTTTTGTTACCGCAAGCATCTTCTGCTGTCCAGGTCCTGTAAAGATTTCCTGTATAATTACAACCGGTCAATCCGGTTACATCATCATCATAAGTTATTTCAATAGCCAGATCTGGTGTGCAATTGTCTGTAGCTCGTGCATATCCCTGCACTGCTGGTGAACGATCAGCTTCGCAAGAGATCGCATAAGAAGCAGGACATTGAATTTCCGGAGCCTCGCTATCTACGATTTCAATTGTCTGAACACAAGTTGCTGCGTTTCCGCAATCATCTACTGCTTTCCATGTACGATAGATGTATCCTGATCCATTGCAATTGCCTGATTCGCTAAGGTCATCTTCGTAAGTAATATCTATAAACAAGCTGGCTGTACAATAGTCAGTAGCTTTTGCTTTTCCTAAAACCGCTGGGGTTGTTGCATCCTGGCAATTGATGACCACATTTTGTGGGCATGTGATCACAGGTGCAGTTGTATCTGCCACGGTGATGGTCTGTACACAAGAGCCTACATTTCCGCAAGCATCCGTCATAAACCATGTGCGGAGAATAACGCCTGTATTAGTACAACCTGTGAGTCCTGACAGATCATCATCATAATCTAAAATAAGACCATCTGAAGTAGTACAGTTGTCAATACCTGTTGGGTAACCAAGTGCATCAGGATTGTTATAAAAACCACAATCGATGATGGTATCTCTTGGACAAACTACAATTGGGGCAGTGTTGTCCACAACAGTAATCAACTGTGTGCAGGTTTTTACATTTCCGCATGCATCCTTTGCAGACCACACTCGAAGGATAAGACCTGTTTGATTACAACCATTGAGTTGTTGGTTGTCCGCATATGTGATATCCACTTGTGCAGTGCAATTGTCTGTGGCTGTAGCAAAACCGGTAAAGGCCGGGTCTTTAGGATCTGAGCAACTGATCTCAATGTTTTTGGGACAAGTGATCACGGGGTCAGTGTCATCGATGATCCAGATTTGCTGGACACATGTGGTGACATTGCCGCAAAGATCCGTAGCAGACCAGGTCCTTTTGAGAATACCGGTGCCGTTACAGCCAAATAAGAGCGTCTCATCGTCACTGTAATCAATGACGATGGATGCTTCTGGTGTACAGTTATCTGATGCAGTGGCTTCACCGGTAAAATCTGGTGAAACGGACGACTCACAACTAATCGTTGCAGGTGGTGGACATAACAAGGTTGGTTTTAGCAAATCCGTGATATGAATCGTCTGTGTACAGCTTGTGCTGTTGCCACAGGCATCAGTAACAGTCCAGGTTCTCTCTATAGTTCCTGTATTATTGCATCCCAGGGGGACGGTTTCTATATCGGTATAAGTGACCACTAAAGCAGAGGCCGCTGTACAATTATCGCTTCTTTGAGGGGAGCCTGTTACTGCAGGAAGTATACCTGCTGCACAATCAACTGTGATATTGACTGGACAAACAATAGTAGGCTTAATCTGATCGATGATTGTAATGGTCTGCACGCATTGTGAAACGTTGCCGCAGCCATCAATAGCTGACCAATGACGTTCAACAACCCCTGTACCATTACAAACTTGTTGAATAACCTGGTCGGTATAACCTGTAAAAACAGATCCGCAAAGATCAGTTGCGGTCATAGTGCCGGTTGCGGCAGGTAATGAAGAAGCCTCACAGGAGATGGTGACATTTCCTGGGCAGGTGATTTGCGGAGGCGTGTTGTCTTGCACCGTGATAAACTGTGTACCAGTCGCAAGATTAAAACATGCATCTCTCGCTACCCATGTACGTACGATTGTACCTGTACCGCTACATCCGGTCAGGCCAAATACATTGTCTGAAAAACTGATGGTGATATTTCCTGGTGCAGTACAGTTGTCGGATGCTGTTGCGCTACCTGTTATCTGAACCGAAGTACTTTGTTCACATGATATAGTAAGTGATGGGGGCACTGTTAATACAGGAGCTGTATTATCAATGATCACTATGGTTTGAATACAAGAAGCGATATTTCCGCACATATCCATGGCTGTCCAGTGGCGGGTAAAGGTTCCGGTACCGTTGCACTGTCCAAGATTTTGGGTTTGGTCTGTATAGGAAATGGAGATCAGGTTGACAGGAGTGCAATTATCTGAGGCGGCGGCCATCCCCAGGGTAGCGGGAGTGGTATCGGATTCGCAAGAGATAATGCGGAAAGGTGGACATGAAAGTGTGGGCGAAGTATTGTCTTCTACCACGATCAATTGAAGGCAGGTCGCCGAAGCGCCGCACTGATCTGTAGCTGTCCAGGTCCTGCGGAGCGTTCCGGTGCCCATGCAACCGTTCATCTGTCCGCTATTGTCCTGGAAGGTCACGGTCACTGCGGATGATGTGCCGCATTGAGTAGTAGCCGTGGCGGTGCCTGTATTGGCTGGCGTCGTCGGGGTACTACAAGAGATATTGACCGTTGGAGGGCAGGTGATCGTGACTTGGGCCACCATAAATACGAAAGGGGCCAAAGCCAGCCATCCTGAAAGAACCCATCTTGCAATCCGTCCTGTGGAACGGACGCCTTGAGGGCTGGAACCTGGGTAAATAATAAACTGCTTCATGTTCGATCCTGTTGTCACATGACAATAACTTGTCATGCATAAATTCCTGATAGAACACATGAAGCAAAACGTATGCCAAAAAGATATAATATGTTCTCTACCCAGGGGTGGTATGGACATATTATAATGATTTGCAATATGTTACGAAATTTTCTTCGGATGAAGGGATCAAGGGAGCAAAGGAGCAAAAGGGCTAAAAAGCGTAGATTTTAAGGAAAAAAGGGCAGGAAATCGAAGCGAAGCGAATACTTCGGCTACGCTCAGCACGGGGATCCCGCTATGCAGCGAAGCCATAAAGCGGGAGGCAGAAGGGCGGAATGGCGGAAAGGAAGGGAAAAGGGGAATTTGGGGTAAAAAAGAGCAAGGGGCAGGGAGCATGGGGCAAGGGGGTAAATCGAATAAGGAATAATGAATCAGAAATATAGAAGTAAGCCTGACAGCTGATAGCTGATAGCTGACAGCCCTTTTCTGGAAGCTGGAAGCTGGTAGCTGGTAGCTACCCGAGAGCTCCAATTTCACTACCTTGTTAGGACAAACAAAAGACATGAAATCACCGCTCATTATACCCGTATTCTTTGCCTTTATGGCAATCTCATCCGCCCAGATGAAAACCTTCCATGATTTTACGGTTGTCGACATCAATGACAATGAGCTGAAGATGAGCGACTTTAAAGGAAAAAAGGTGCTGGTCGTCAATGTAGCCTCGGAGTGCGGCAATACCCCTCAATATGCGACGCTGGAGAGCATGTATCACAAATATGGAACCGATAAGTTTGTCGTCCTTGGATTCCCAGCTAATAATTTTGGTGAACAAGAGCCGGGAAGTAATAAAGAGATCAAGACCTTCTGCGATATTCACTATCATGTCACCTTTCCAATGATGTCCAAGATATCTGTCAAGGGCAAAGACATCGCTCCAATCTATTCATGGCTCACCACCAAAGCAGAAAATGGCGTGATGGATGCCAAGGTCACCTGGAATTTCCAGAAATTCATGATCGATGAAAATGGGCACCTGGTAGGTGTTGTAGATCCGGAAACAGAGCCTGATTGTGAGAAGATTATTAATTGGATAGAAGGAAAATAAAGGAATAGCCAATAACGAATAACCAATACCCAAGTACAAGTAGAAGTAGAAGTAAAAAGGGGGTGTCTTATGCTAACCCACACCACGCTGCACTCATGCTTCTCACGTTCTCACGCTCTCACGTTCTCACGTTCTTGAAGTAGGAGATGGTGCTCTCCATAGCTTCCTCCTCTGTGTACTTCGGTACAAACCCGAAATCCCTTTTGGCTTGATCAGCCGTAAATGTAAAGTCAGTGCACGTGTACATCACCGCAAACCGACTCAACTTCGGAACATAATACTTGATCGGCCGAATCATCAAGGCTATATACTCTGCCATGGCTCCTAATGAGTATGTGAATCTTTGTGGCAACCACAGATTTTTTGGCCGTATCTTATAGCCTGCTTGCATGACAATGTGATCGAAAAAGGTAAAGAAATTAGCAGGCGGACCATCGGTGATGAAATAGGCCTTGCCAAGTACGTTGCTATTATTCTCTATTAAAGCTTTTGCTGCAAGGACATGCGCCCAGGCCATGTTCCGTACATAGACATGTTGATTTCTCGCAGAGCCATCTCCTATACGTACATAAAATCCACTCTTGGCCATCTCAATCAAAGGAGGAATATGATACGGATCGCCTTCTCCATAAATATCTGATGGCCGCAGCACAATTGTTCTCAACGTTTCGCTGTTTTCGGACATCACCAATTTTTCAGCAAGGCATTTACTTTCACAATACATGTTGAGATGTTTAGCAGGATAAGGTTGGCTTTCATTAATATTCCGCAGTGGCTTGCCAGTGATGACTGTATCCAGCGAACTTGTGAAAATCAACATTGGAACATTATTGCTATTACACGCATCAATCACAAGTTGTGTTCCGGTATAATTGGCGCGATATACTTCATGCGGTTTTTTTGTTCCCCAATCCACCACCGCAGCAGTATGGATTACGATATCAATTCCATTGCATGCTTTTCCAATATTGTCAGGATTGCAAATATCCCCCTGGATAAAAGTTACTCGGGGATCTTTAATGCCATCGTAAGATTTGAGATCAAGAATTCGTAAAGTGCTTACATTGACCTCAGTTTGACCATTAAGAAATTCCTCAACAATCGCTTTGCCAAGGAAACCGGATCCACCGGTCACCAGGATATGCAAACCCTCATGGCTACCATTTGACATTGTCATCAGATTGTTCTATACTCGTGACAAAATAAATCTTTAGAGGGGATAATCAACATGCGCAAAGAAATATACCTCATACAAGGTTCGGGAGATGAGGACTACAAAGCATTCACAGCACGTATCGCCGGGTTGGTGGAATATATTGAAGAAACTTTCAAACCATCACGTCTCAAGTATACCATCACCACGAAAGCGCCTCCTACCCTATCCATTATACCTTTTAGCAAGAAAAAATTGGCTGCGGTTTCAATCGAACATGCAAGCAATCAACCAGTCTATGGCCTGATGGATGCAGATGGATTTTATGGTGCTTATCGGGTAACAGAAGCTCTGCCCGTTTCCTATAAACAAGTTTGGTCCGATGGTCAACCGACACCAGGTGCATGCCTGCTCACGCTTTTTTCTCAAAAGAAAAATATTGATTATCCAACATTCATCAATCGTTGGCATAACAACCACACTCCACTATCCCTTCGTTACCATCCTTTGTGGAACTACAATCGCAATGTAGTTGAAGAAATATTAAACGATACTTCTAAGTCATTTAATGGCATTGTTGAAGAGCAAGTAAGGCAAACTTCGGACTTGTTGAATCCGTTTAAATTCTTTGGCAATCCATTGGTCATTCTACCTAGGATGCTTCATGTTTACATGGACACGAAATCGTTTATTGATTATCCAAGTATGGAAACATATCTAGCCTCAGAGTATATTATCAAATCAAAATAATTCAATTAAGTGACTTTTGGAAAACAACATCATGCTTTTGCAATAACTCTTCCGAAAGTTTCCAAAGCTTATCTCCATTCTCTTGCTCTGTTGATTTTGGATCCATATCCTTCCTGCTCATGAGAAACAAGTAATCTATTGGTTTGTCATTTACTTCCTGGGACGATGCAAAATACACGACGGGCTTAACAGCTACTGAAGGTGCTCTGAAGAAAATTCCAAAGACCAGTTTTAATAATGGTTTAAAAATGACAGGTGCTTCTCGTGCAATGTTACTATTGATTGGACCTGGGCAAAGAGCAAATATGGAATAATTCAATTGTCCTGGTGGATTGAGTCGCTTCGATAGGGTATTCGCAAACGTGGTCATGAGCAATTTGTAGTACCCATACAATTCAACCGTTTTCCCCATCGAATACTCCTTATACTCTCCAAACCCTGTCCAATCAAATCCTTTCGGATTGCGATGACTTTCAGAAGAGATATAAATGATCCTTGGGACAGAACCGTTTTCAGTATTAAATAACTCCTCATCCAACAGCCATCGCATAAATAAATATTTAGACAGGTAGTTGACCATAAACATCTCTTCAATGCCTTGTTTTGTCTTCCTGCTTTTCGCCGGCACCACAGCAGCATTTTCAATCAGCAAATCAATTTTTACCGATGAAGATTTCAACTGATCCACCAACTGCCTTATGGAAGCTATGTCCGAAAGGTCAGCATGTAACATATGTACATTAGGATTTCCGGTACGTTTTCGAACTAGTTCACCTTTCTCCGGGATACCGCTTCGACAAACCATCCAAACATTTGCACCCAGTTTTGCCATTTGCACGGCGGCTTCAAAACCAAGTCCAGAACTTGCCCCATTGATCAACACATTTTTTCCTTCCAGTCTATCCTCATCATTCAGCACAACCACGTTCTTTTGCTTGCGAAACAAATCCGCGATACCGGTCAGCGTGGCTGTAAATGCATTTGAATATCCTCCCTTCTTTTCCGTCATAACCTATTGATGTGTTTGCTGCAATCCATTGTATAATTGAACGATGCCTTCTAATTCATTGGCTTTAACACCAAAATCGCTCAAATTATATTTGTGACGGCCATATTTATACTGTGTATTCAACTTTTCCGTGCTCAGAAATCTACTTCTTAGTTCTTCAGTGATTGGCTCATTAAACCTATAAATATTATCCAATACCTCCATTGGTGAGGAGATTAGTTGAGTATACTTGATATCTGTATATTTTTCTTCGGGATGATTTTCTCTGAATTTAATTCCTTTCTCAAGCATATACTCAGTCTTTCTCAACCAATGCCTTGCCACTCTTTCCACTGAAACCTGGTCACTGAAGATCGACTGACTGTGAGCCACCATACTCAGGAAAGAAGGAAAGCTTTCCCTGATATCCCTATGCGTCCAGATATAATGCACATCCCCAAAATGTTTCTTCGCAAGATCCGGGAACTCCATGTGATGAGGGCTTTTCAACACCCACCGCTTACCTGGTCGTTGATACTGCAGATATTTCAGGAGCTTAACGGTATATGCATAAGCCGAGGATTGATCTATCTGTTCGAGCCATGAAGCATACGATGGAACAAACATAGTAGCTTCTGGTGTCGTGCTTAAAAAAGTAGTATCGAGTAAAAGAATATCCTCCTCAGGTTTTTCATGCTCAACGGGATGAATAGAAAAGAAACCAGGAGCCATCAACTTCAATGCTTTCTCACTCAGTCGAGCTGCCTTTTTTCTTTTTTCAATTTCTGAAGGATGATCACTTAAAGGTACGGGGTTGATCGCTTCCCAACTAAATAAAACTCTATTGTCTGGATCTGCAGAAAGTAGTCGTTGCAATTTTGTAGTGCCGGTGCGTTGTAAACCACAAATCAATTGTACCGGGTATAACTCCTGCTCGAGAATCTCTGGATGCTTTCTAAATCCTGCTTCTGCTCAGAGACGAATGGCCAACAAGCTGGTCATTCGTTGTTGGGTTATAAATCTACCGACAGGATGCAATTGTGCCTCATGCTCAATAGCGTAAAGAAGCCGATCAAGTGGTTCTTCCCAGAAATCCTGTCCAAATGATTGGAGTCCTGTTTGCTTGCGGGCCAACTTGATTAAATAATCTTTATCAAGTTTGATTTTGGTGCCAAGAAAATAAGACTGCTTCCAAACTTTGTTGATCAGGTTAAACCAAAGAGGCTTATCATTGAAACCTGAAGCAGAAACTACACGCTGATTATTCATGGCCTTTAAGGTCTGCCCATAAAACTACTTTGCAATCCGGCACCACAGGTTGTGCGCCATTTTGCAATCGGTACCATCTCAGGCACATGGTTCCTTCATTATGATTACACGTATCTATCCAATTTGGCACACCCGGATCATTTTTGGAAACAATGATTTTAATTTTTCCATCCTTATCTGCTACTGCACTGTGCTTATTAATTGAAATTGGAAAATACCTGTAGTCGAGAGACTCCATCCAATAATTATTGAGTTGAAAATTCCATGTATCACAATCTGGCGGAAGAAAAGATATGACCAATGCTTCATTATCCTGCAGTTTCCAATAACTATGATGATAGATAATGCTGGCATCACCTCCAGCTGCATTCGAAATATTGGGATCAAAAATCGGCAATTGATTAACGTGCTTTTGAAACCCATTCGCCCATTTTGCAAACAATACCGGTGCCCCTGCTACAAACAAAGCTGCAGTAGAAAGTCCTTGATCAATTTTATCTGGGGTAATTGGCTTAGGAACTTTACTTCCATTTAGGTTTTCAATTTTCAAATCGGAAGGAGTCTCATTCATACGATCAAGGAAAGTTTGTCTCACCATAAGGAGACTTGATGTATCCTCGATCTTCAACCAATTTGCTCCTTTCTTCTCTTTGCTCATGGTGATTTCGAAATGACCATTAGGTTCTATGTGCAAATCCTTCCCTTCGAGAACACCGCAAGGTGCCATTCCACCAGGAGTACCATATGTACCGTTTTGTGTAAAAAAACCTATATAGTCAATGGTATTTCTTTTACCAATGATCCGATATTCAAATGCACCGGATATCTGGGCATTGAGATAATAGTTATCCGGATTATCTGCTCCTAGTTTCACGGTCTCATGGACCATCCTTCTCAGTTCAGGAAACTCAACATCGCCGCACTCCACGTATGCTTCAAGCGCAGCTCTTGTGAGACGAGATAAATAACGTACACCCTCTGCTTGTTGGAAAGCATCACGAGGAGTTCCAGGATAAACCAACGCTGTCCCTGCAGTTTTGAGGTTGTCACAGAATTCTTCCCAGGACTTGCCAGAAGTGATTCGATGAGCATGAACATCCGATTCTGTCTTGCCTGTCAGCTTTAGCCAGAATAAGCGGATACCTTTAAAAATGCGTAATACAAAAAAGAGGATTTTCCCCATAGGAGTGATGTTGCTTTTTTGGCTGCTTGTATTTTTTTTGATAAAAGTAACCATATCTAAGGACTGCAAGAGCCTACCGAATTGTTGGAGCAAACTCCAACAAGGGCATCGTTGGAGAAAACTCCAACTTCTGGCATTTGCAAACTTGCTGTTGTATGAGCGGCCTGCCATTGCAGGAGCGGTGCGGTGAGCGTAGTCGAACTGCTTGCTACTGCAACATGTATAGCTCTTATTCTAAACCGGCTAAACGTTGTAACACAACGTTTGCCGTTGCAGGAGTTTGCTCCTGCAACTCTTTTCCTTAAGCTTTGTAAGATTCAAAGATCAGGATATAACAAGAGGCGCAGCCATATTTTCTATCTTTAGGCCACAACAAGTGGAAATGACAGATCAATTGATAAATCAAAACCGGATCAGGCAGATTGCCTTTATGGCTTGCATTGCTTTCATTGGCGTAATTCTGGCGAGCAAATTTGCATCTTTCTTATCGGCCTTTCTTGGTGCATTGACGCTGTATATCATCATGCGTAAAATGATGACTTGGCTGATGACCAAGTTGAAGTGGAAAAGGAATCTTGCTGCGGCAGTGCTGATGCTTATCTCCTTTGTGGTCATACTCATACCCATTGGAGCCCTCGCCCTAATGCTAACTTCCAAGATCAGTTTCGCTATAGACCACTCCAATGAAATAATTGCTTCTCTCCAAACTTTCATTCAGAACATAGAGAGAGATCACAACATTGATCTGATTAGCCAGGAAAACTTATTAAAAATCACAGGTTATATCACGCAGACTATTCCAAAACTAATCAATGCTACTTTTGGGACGTTAGGTACCGTGTTTTTTATGTACTTCATCCTCTACTTCATGCTAGTCAGCGGCGATGAAATGGAGACCGATTTATATGAACATATACCCTTAAAGGATGAAAATGTCCGACTCATCGGTCGTGAATTAGAAACCATGGTGATCAGTAATGCTGTTGGCATTCCTTTAATCGCCATCCTTCAGGGTCTCGTGGCTGTAATTGGGTACTATATTATTGGTGTTAAAGAACCATGGTTTTGGTTTGTGATCACGTGCATTGTAGCCATGCTCCCTATCGTCGGAGCAGCCATTGCCTATGTTCCACTAGCGATCATCTTTTTTGCTAATGGAAATACATGGCAAGGGATCTTTATGCTGGTTTATGGATTTGGTGTGATCGGTGTTGTAGATAATGTCTTTCGCTTCACCCTGGCCAAAAGATTCGCCAATGTGCATCCGTTGATCACGGTTTTTGGGGTGATCATCGGGTTGCAGTTATTCGGATTCCTCGGACTCATTTTCGGACCAATCCTGATCTCGATGTTTATCCTCTTACTGAAAATTTATTCCAACGAATTTATTGTCAAACAAAGAGAGGCTGGACCAAAGAAGAAGGCAGCATAGAGCGCAACAGCCTGTAATTTGTAACTGAGCATGGTTGGCGGAGAAAACTCTCCCGCATCAAATGCCTTGCATTTGGCGGGATCTCACTTCGTTCGACATCCAACGGCTAGTTCCTTGTTCTTTGCGCTGAAACAACCACCCACACTACATCCCCACACCTCTCACTGTCTCACTCTCTCACCGTCTTACAGTCTTACATTCTATCGTAGGAGTGTGACATCCCCATAGAACACCTCTTTCCTCTCCCCAGCATTTGTAGTGTATCGGATCTTGATGACGTAGACAAATACTGCAGGATTCATGGTCGTGCCATCAAAGCGTCCGTCCCAGGTGAATGGATCTTCTGCAGAGCCAAAAACCAGGTTGCCCCAGCGATCGAATATCTTTCCTTCCATGGCCAACACATTCTCCGGCAGATCAGTTGTTACTTGGAAAACATCATTAATACCATCATCATTAGGAGAAAAAATATTTGGAATATAGAATTTAGGATCGCCCTCCACTTCTTCTTCACAATCCTCTTGTGGAACAACTTCCGATTGATCTTCTACAGTTTTGCAAACAGAAGAAACTTCTACACGATAAATTCCCGGTGTTGTTATAGGAATCGAAGGTGTAAGTGCTCCTGTGCTCCATAAATAAGTAGCATTAAAAGATTGCGTGGCATCAAGCACGAATTGATCACCGGGGCACCAAAGTAATTCAGGCTCGAGATTTAAAATTGGATTTTCAGCATGCAATTCAATTTCAAGTGTATCAGCTTCTGCACCGCATTCATTACTCAATCGTAACCAATATATACCAGCATGATTTGCCACTAAATGAAGCATACCACTGCCATCTTGCCAAAGGACGTCATAAAAGATCGAAGGTGATGAAAGCAGTACTGTTTCACCAGGACAAATCGTAGTATCAGGGCCGAGTATAAAAGGATCAGGTGCATCAAGGAATTGCACCAATACGGTATCTGATTCTTCACCACATTGATTTGATGCCGTTACAAAATATTTCCCGGGAAGAGACACAATAAATGTTGAAGCAGTTGACATATCCTGCCATTGAATCATTGCTTGTGGCGAAGTAGTAGCTGTGAGCGTCACAGTCAACCCTTCACACAAAATGGTATCAGGCCCAAGCGCTTGCCCTGGAGGTAACGCTGTGAAAACAACATCAACTGTATCCATGTCGGTACCGCATGAATTGCTGACCGTAAGACTATACATGCCCGATTGAGTAACTACTAACTCTTCCATCATTGATCCATCCTGCCACACATATTGGACTCCTGATATTCCAGCTTCAATTGTGATTGATTCACCTTGGCATGCGGCAACATCTGGCCCCAAATCAACCTGAGGTCCTACTGTACTTTCTGTGAGCTCAACGGTATCTGTTGACGTTCCGCAAACGCCAGTAAGCGTCAAATAAATCAATTCACCATGATTAGTTTGGTAAGTTGTGTTTGTGCTTCCATCATGCCATAAATAAGTGACTCCAGTAATTCCAGGATCATATATTACAACTTCACCAGGGCATATAGTTTGATCCTGTCCCAGATCAAGCAGTGGTGTTTCAGGCAATAGATCAATTTCCACAGTATCTGCATTCTGACCACAAACATTGGAAACAGTAGCATAAACAATAGCGCTATCAGTAACAACCAGGTCAGGATCAGTGGATCCATCCGACCAGAGAATAGTCGCACCAGGGACATTGATACTCAGGGTGACGCTTTCACCGGGACACATCTCAACATCAGGACCCAAATCCACCGGAGGAGTACCAGGTAAGAGTGTGACAACTAAAGTATCTGTTGCCGTTGAGCAGGAGTTTGCCACCTCAATGGAAACAGGTCCGGGAGATGATGCAGTATAATCAGCTGTCATGGATCCATCGCTCCATGTCCATGAAATGACATTCACGAAAGTCGGGATGATGACAATACTTTCTCCGGAACATAACGAAGTATCCGGACCAAGCATAACAATCGGAGCAGCTTCACCTGCTGAAATCAAAACTGAATCAACACTAGTGCCACATGAATTAGAAACAGTCACTGAATAAATGCCTGGCGTGGCCACGATTAATTGAGGTGCCATCGTGCCATCATTCCACAAATATGTTACTCCAGCAATCGTTGCATCAAGTGTTGCGGTATCACCCTGGCATAAATTGAAATCTGGCGGAAGCTGAACCATTGGAGGGTTATTATTGAGTGTGATGACTACTGTATCACTATACATTTCACAAGCGGTTGACACTTGGACATAATAAGTCCCTCCAGAAGTAACTAAAAGTGTATCCGCTGTGCTCATATCATTCCACAAAACATTTCCTCCTGAAGATGCTACACTTAACACTACCTCGTCGCCAGGGCATACGCTAACATCAGGACCAAGATCAGGTGGAGTGATAGCAGGAGCATAGACAACATTCACCAAATCCATATCGGCTCCACATGCATTTGTTATGGTAAGCGAATATGTGCCCTGTATGCTCACAGTATATGTCGTGGAAGAAGAACCATCCTGCCATGTATAATCTCCATCATTAAAACCTGGATCTAGTGTAAATACATCACCTGGACATCCCTGGATATCTGGTCCAAGATCAGCATCAGGTGCATCAACTTCCTCCACCAGGATATCATCTGCATCTACGCCACAGATATTTGTAACTGTCACACTGTATAGACCAGATTCCGTGATGGTATAAGAACTTTCAGAACTCCCGTCCTGCCAAAAATATTCGCCCATATCCTCATCAAGATTGATATCAATACTTTGATTTGGACATAAGACAGCATCAGGGCCCAGGAAAACCATTGGTGGATCGATGACATCAACTTCCAATTCATCTGTTTGCTCACCACACATATTGCTTACAGTCAACGAATAGGTTCCATCGCTATTAATCGAATATGAAGGATTATCAGAACCATCTTGCCATTCGAATTCACCGAGTGAAGGATCCAGATCGATCGTAATCATTTCACCATCACAGAGAACAGTATCGTTACCTAATGAAAAAGGCAGAGGGAGCGCTGTGGTGGAAACTTCAATGGTATCACTTGACAGATGACAACCATCATCGAGTGTCACTGAATATATACCTGCCGTACTGATGGTATAATCTGCATCATTTGAACCATCTTCCCATTCATATTCACCTGCATCTGGATCTAAAGAGATTTCATAATTCTCTCCTTCACAAATAAGGACAGCATCAGAGCCTATATTAACTTGAATAGGTTGTAAAATGGTGACTTCTATTTCATCCACTTCCATGGTGCAAGCAAAATTTGCAACCACGCTATATGTTCCTGTTTGATAGACGGTGATTTCAGGACCTTGCTGGCCTGTACTCCATATGTATACGATATCAGGATCGTCTCCTGCTACAATGGTGAAAGAATCGCAAACTGAAACATCCGGACCGAGATCAACACTTACTTGCTCTTCTGGTATTTCTTCAACGAGGACATCGTCAATGTAATAGTACGCATAGGGACCATTGCAATTCGGATCAATTTGGGTTTGGGCATCTGTCCTGAAATTACCGAGCGTAATAAATTGCTCAGTTCCATCTGCAATAAAATAGCCTAACACATTTGTCCAATTCACCGAGTCACCAAGAATACCCCCGGCCCAGGCGATCTGGGGAAACAAGCCTAAAGGATTTGGTACATCTTCTGATAGCAGGATACCAAATTGATTAGCGCCACAGCCCAAATTCGCGTAGTTTACCCATGCACTAACCTTATAGCAAAGATCTTCTTCGAGCGTTTGCAGCAATGGAGCATTGATATACTCTCTGTATTGCTGGCCATTGACTTTTAGATATACTCCTGTATAACCATCCCCTGTTGCTGCTTGTTGATATCCTTGAAAATTTTTTGGCACTCCTCTCCAGACAGGATCCGCGCATCGGTTAAAATAATCGGCTGTACCTGGTCCTGCCGAAATCCATGGTGGCGATTCCAGTGGCCCTCCCATTCCCACTGCAGGAGGTGGGCAAGGATTATACATCTCAAAGCTGTGATTAGGGACAAGGTTTTGCGCATGAATGAAAAAACACACAGAACCAGCAGCGATCAACAGGATCGACCGAAGCAATGCAATGCGTATAATCCATAAAGCTGATTTCCCCCCCATGACCAGTTATGCAGTCAGAAATATAGCTTATTATTGGGCACCAAACGCGCCAAATGGATCATTTAGACCACACAAAAACCTTGAGAATTATCAGTATTGTCCTGCTCATTTTTATGGGCACAGGGCAATTGTTTTCCCAGGATGAAAAAGCCATCCGCAAAGCTGAAAAAAAAGCACTGCTCACTGATACGCTTGATGGAAACTTTGACTTTAGCCGCTTCCTGATCGATAGTAAGGGATTCCTACCGATACCCCTAATCATCACAGAACCAGCGCTTGGTAACATAGGTGGTGTACTTGCCCTGACATTTCTTTCGCAGAAGGAAGTTCCAGAAGGGCAAACTTATGTGGCACCTGACATCACAGCCGGGATTGGTATGTATACTGCAAATGACAGTTGGCTTGCCGCTGGAGGACGATTAGGCAGTTTTCCAAAAAAAAGAATCAAGTACAGGGGATTTACCGGGTATGCCAGTCTGAACCTGTCTTTTTACAGGGACATACCACAGACAGGTGAACAGGAATACAAGTTTAATATCGAAGCATTCCCGGTGTTGCTTTCTATGTCGAAAAGTTTGCCGAATAGTGATGTCTACCTTGGGTTGCAATATAATTTTGCAAAAACTACTGTTGAACCACTTTTCGAATTTGAATTACCGGATTGGGTAAAAGAAACTGATTTAGAAAATAACACAGGAGCATTAGGCATTTTTACGGATTGGGATCGTCGCGATAATTTTTTCACCGCAAACAAAGGCACCATCCTTCATCTTCTTTATTCTGTTGATGACAAATGGACAGGTAGTGATTATGATTATCAAAGAATGATAGGTTTTCTAAACTGGTTTTACCCTATCAAAGCAAAATGGATCAGCGGACTTCGTTTAGAAACACAACATGTCTTTGATGATCCCCCATTTTACTTATTGCCATCCCTCAACATGCGTGGTGTGCCTGTCGCTCGCTACCAAGGCGCAACAACTGTCTTGATGGAAACCGAACAACGTTTTGATTTTAATCTCCGTTGGAGCATGGTGGCTTTTGCAGGCTTTGGAAAAGCGATCATGCGTGACCAGGAATTTGGCGACGTCGAAACTGTTTACAACTTTGGTACAGGTTTCAGATACCTGATTGCAAGAGCCTTTGGAATACGAGGAGGTATCGATATTGCGAGAGGGCCAGACAATTGGGCGTGGTATATTACTTTCGGGCACAACTGGAACCGGTAACGCTGATTAACGCTGATTAACGCTGATGATCGCTGATTGCTTTTTGTACTTTAACATATAAGCATTAGATACAGGAAATGCATTGACTAAATGCCTAAATTCAAAATTTTTAGAGAAGTAATCAGCGTAATCACCTAATCAGCGTTTTAATCAGTGCAATCATTTAATCAGTGTTTTTTTTCTTTTTGAAGTCTCCCCTCTTCCACGCCTCTATAAACTGCTGCCAGGCAAAAGCATTGAAGATATTCTGTGGTTTGTATTGTCCTTCAGAATAATAGTCTTGGGATTGTTGTCTCATGTATAAGGAGACGTGCTCCGGACCATCAGAAGGAAGGTATTCGCGGAGTTGTTCCATTGCTTTTTCAGAGAGATTTTCTTTGGCGATGTCTTCGAGATCATCATGAACATCCATCGCAAGGAATTCCTGGACGAAGTAATCTGGATTAGGCCATGGATAGATCACCGCTTCGGGAAGCAAAATGGTGTCCTTGGAAAGAATCTGAATAAATGAGTAGCGATCACTCGTCAGGGTATCTGGTACTTCGTAATAATGATTTTTATATCCTAATACTGAAAAAACCAGCGTCTCATCTGTTCTGACGACAATGGAAAAGAAACCTGAAAAATCAGTTAACGTACCACGGTTAGTCCCTTGAACAGCTACAACCGCATAAGGTAAAAGGACTATGTCATCATTTTCATCCTTGGTTACAACCTTCCCGGAGATCTGTACCACTTTGACTTTGGGAGCATTGGGATCCTGGGCAAGCAATTCATGCCCTCCATACCAGCCTGTCAGGATAGTCAGTACGATCAGCCGCAAGGCCATGAAGCGAAAAAATCTTTTTTGCACCATGCGGTAAAGGTAGGGATTGGTTCCTGTTTTAACGTTTTCACCTTTGCCTACCCACATACCCTTTCGTTTTTTTAACAGGTTCTTAACCTTCCAGCCTAGAAAGACCAGATATCCAATGCTTGTTGCAGTACTTCTTCCATCTTATCCACGAAGATAAATTTCACACCCTGGATGTACTCAGGCTTTATCTGCTCGATGTGGCGTTTATTGGCTGTTGATAAAATGATATGTTTAATTCCTGCTCTTTTCGCTGCCAACACTTTCTCTTTGATACCACCAACCGGTAACACTTTACCGCGTAGTGTGATTTCACCAGTCATGGCCAGATGGCTTTTCACTGGTTTCTTCTTGAAGGCAGAAGCAAGCGCCGTAAGCATCGTGATCCCTGCAGAAGGTCCATCTTTCGGAATAGCTCCTTCAGGTACGTGAATATGGATGTCTGTATTTTCAAAAGTAGCTGCATCAATGCCCAGGACATCACCATGTGCCTTGATAAAACTCAAAGCAGTCGTGGCCGACTCCTTCATCACATCACCCAGGTTTCCTGTTAAGGTCAATTTACCTTTACCAGGACTCAAACTGGACTCAATAAAAAGTATATCACCTCCCACTTTCGTCCATGCCAATCCAATGGCTACACCACTGCTATGCACTTCGGTATACAAAGTTGGATCGACACGATCTGGTCCGAGGATGTCACCCAATTGTGATTTTGTAATGGAGACGTTGTACTTTTCATCCATCGCCACTTTCTTAGCAACATGCCTCATCACAGAAGCCAATCGTCTATCCAGGCTACGAACACCAGATTCGCGTGTATAACTCTCTGCCATCTCACGCAACACATCGTCTTTCAGCTTAACATCCACAGGCTTCAATCCATGCTCTTTACGCTGGCGTGGGATGAGATGCTTCTTGGCAATTTCAATTTTCTCTTCTGTAGAATATCCACTGATGTTGATGACCTCCATACGATCAAGCAACGCAGGTTGAATTGTATTCAATGAATTGGCAGTAGCCACAAACATGACTTTAGATAAGTCATATTCTAATTCAAGATAGTTATCATAAAATGTTGAATTTTGTTCAGGATCCAGCACCTCCAATAAAGCAGATGATGGGTCGCCTCTGAAATCTTTTCCAACTTTATCAATTTCATCAAGGATAAAAACCGGGTTAGATGCTCCAGCCTTCTTCACAGACTGGATAATACGGCCTGGCATAGCACCAATATATGTTTTACGATGTCCTCGGATTTCAGATTCGTCATGCAAGCCACCAAGTGACATGCGGATAAATTTCCTCTTCAATGCACGAGCAATCGATTTGCCTAGCGATGTCTTACCAACTCCTGGAGGACCGACAAGGCAAAGGATCGGAGCTTTCATATCTCCTTTAAGCTTAAGCACAGCAAGATGCTCAAGGATCCTGTCTTTTACTTCTTCGAGACCATGATGATCTTCATCCAAAACTTTCTGGACATTCTTAAGATCGAAGTTGTCTTTGGTGAAATGTTCCCAAGGTAAGTCAAGTAACAACTCGAGGTAATTGAGTTGCAAACTATATTCAGCGACTTGTGGATTAATTCTGCGAACCTTTGCGATCTCGCGATCGAAGGTATCCTGCACAACTTTACTCCACTTTTTCTTTTTGCTACGTTCTACCAGGTTGCGGATCTCAGCTTCTTGTGGATTCTGACCCAACTCTTCCTGGATAGTCTTCAACTGTTGATTCAGAAAATAATCGCGTTGTTGCTTTTCGATATCGACACGCACTTTGGATTCGAGTTGGCTCTTGATCTCAAGCATCTGCAACTCGTTGTGCATCATCTTGAAAACTTCAGTTGCCAATAAATCTAACGGCTCGATTTCAAGAAGTTCTTGCTTCTTAGTGTTGTCCACACCAAGATTGGATGCGATAAAACCAAGTAAATGGATGTCGCTCTTAATATTGCGGATCATCACCACTGCTTCGGAAGGAATATTCGGGGACAACTTGATGATCTTTTCAGCCAGGTCACGAATAGAGCCAATGATGGCTTCAAATTCAATTTTACTTCCCGCAGGAATGTAATTGCGTGACTTTACCCTTGCAAGCATATATGGATCTATAGAATCCATTTGGACCAGGTTGATCCTTGATCTTCCTTGCAGGATGGCTGTAATCGAACCATCAGGCATTTTCAGGATCTTGAGGATACGCGCCATCGTTCCTACCTTATAAAGGTCGTTTTCGCTGGGATCTTCAGTATCGATGTCTCTTTGGGCGAGTACTGCAATTTGCTTATTGGTGTCATGGGCCTTCCGGACGGCTTTCATGGATTTCTCCCTTCCCACCGTGATGGGAATGACGATTCCGGGATATAGGACCGTGTTTTTTAGTGCAAGAACGGGGACCAACTCGGGTAATTCCTCCCCATTATGGGGCTCATCATCCTCATCTACCGAAATGATCGGCATGAATTCACTCTCCTCTGCTACGGTGTTGGCCACTAAAATATCTTCAAACATAGAACTAGCGATAATTTCGGAAAATATAGATTTAAACGTTTTTGGAGGTCAATTATCATTCCATAGGCCGGATTTATGACAATTGTCCATTTTACGGGTAAAATGGCTGCCAATTAGTCATGCATAGGGCATAGGGCTGTATGAGGCCGAATAGGGCATGGGGCGATATGAGGCCGAAGGCTCCGCGTGCTACGGATCGCTAGTTCAAGTCTCCCGACTTGAACTTGATATCAGCTCGTCTCCTGACGAGCGCTTTTCTGTTGAGACAGCATTTCAAGCCGATGGCTTGAAAACATCAACTTGATGAAAATCAAATATTTCGCTGCGCTCATAGTTGGTTCGCTCGTCAGGAGACGAGCACAATACTAGATTCAAGTCGATGGAGATCATGCCGCAGGCTTGATGGCGCATAAAGCGCCACTTGAACCAGC
>Ga0157380_10000075_pt1 | contig 54791 bp, 81 predicted proteins | sample S35metaG_FD_119757 | JGI IMG/M metagenome (GOLD analysis project Ga0157380, IMG submission 119757) | Switchgrass rhizosphere microbial communities from Kellogg Biological Station, Michigan, USA - S3-5 metaG | ecosystem: Host-associated > Plants > Roots > Rhizosphere > Soil | place: USA...
ACTCAAAGAGAGGGGGTCAAAAGGGGATCGGCCGCCGGCTCGCGTCGTGGCCTGGCCAAAAAAGGAATCTCTTAAGTTCTCGCAAAATGCACGCAACTGAAGAGTTTGTATGTTGTGCGAAAACTTTCGAGGACTAAATCAGCGGAAAGGCCAATGAAATCGACTATTGCTCTGCCGGTGTCTTGGAAGTGTCCACATTTGGCACAGTTTCGACCTCCAAAACTTCGTTGCGGTCCTCAAGTTGACGCTGAGCTGGTAGCTCGGACTGGACCTGCAGCGTGACGTTCATCCGGGCGCCATCGTCCAAACCAAACGCGATTCGTCCTCGACGTTGCAAGTTTGCCATCACTTGCTCTCGAATCAGATGGCCTTCGTAGTCATTCGGCATCGGTATCGCCGCAAGGCTATCCAGTGATGATTCGGCATCTGTCAGCAACCTATCCTGAAATTCGCGGGTTCTTGCCAGCAATGTATCCGTGGATAGTTTGCAGAGAGAATCGCGTGATTTGATGAGGCGAGATTCGACGATGCGACGGGTTTCTTGACCGATGCGTTGATCGGTTTTCCAAGTATCGCGGTCGGTTGACCACTTGCCGACCACGGCGCGCTGTTTGAGCGGCTGGAATGGCACGTCGTACTTGTTGGCAAGTTGCTGGATTGACAAATCGCCCTTGATGTATTCGACGCGAATCATTTCGACCGTGGCGCCGTCGAGGACTGAACCGTTGCGAATCTTCCGTGAAGCCATGCGGCAATACTACCATATCGGTCAACCAAAACCGATCAATCCCGATATACTATTTTCGATATATCGGCCAAACACGCATAAACACAGGTGAAATTAGTGGTTGACATTTAATGTGAAAAGAGTAGAGTGGGGGCAGAGTAAGAGAGCAATTCAACAAACCAAAAGGCAAAATCTATGACAGAACATACGGCAATAATTCTGAGTAATTGGGTTCACCAAATAGCGGCAGTCACCCAAGAACTGTGCATGGTTCACAAGATGCCATTTCACGCGGATTCAATCCAAGCGTGCACGCGGGAATTGCACGATGCATTAATGGCTGAAGCGGTCGCTGCGGAGAAAGCAACGCCAGAGTAATCACCCCCAATTCGGTCAAACACAACAAATCATCATGACATCTAATATCAATTTCACTTTTTGTCCGCGTTGCGGCATTCAGATGAATCCCAAGTTTCAAGACCTCGGCACCAAAGCACACATAGAGGTAGTGGCGAAATTACTGAATGAGGCAATCGCAATTGAGAATGACATCGACGAAAGTTGCCGATTGCAAAACGCGCGGGAGCTAATCCGCCGAGCTTGGCATCAGTTAGACGGGACGCCATGTGAAGAGAACGATTTGATTAAAGTCAGTTAACCATCAACAAACCAAAATCATGACAAAAGCAAAATACATAATCGGTTCAGTCAGTCACGGCACGATGCGACCAGAGGACTTGATTCCTCGATTCCTTGACGTGCTGAAAGAATTGGATGAACCAGCACACCGGAAGATTGTCAGCATCTACGGAGACATTATTGATACGCTCGGAGACAATGACGCGACAAGCGATCCAGAGCAAGACGACGAATGTCTCACGGCATGTTTCGACGCATTGGATAGGTGCTGCCCACCATACTTCTATTTCGGCAGTCACCAAGGCGACGGCAGCGATTACGGTTTTTGGTTGAGTGAAGAATCGCTAGAGGACTTCGACGGGCTGAAAGTCTCCGACACTTCGGACGTGCCAGAGGACTACCAAGGCGAAGTCTTGCACGTAAACGACCACGGGAATTGCACGCTCTACACTGCCGATGGCAAAGGCAATTTGTCGGAAGTCTGGGCGATAGTCTGATTTCTACTCTGCTCCACTGGCAACGGTGGCGCAGGGAAGCAATCACCCGGGCGGCAGTGGGCAATTAAACAAAAACAACAAACCAAAGTAAAAAAATGAACCTATACAGAAACGAAAGCGATGATCCAAAGTCAAACGCACAGCGCAACCTTTGCGGGCGCACTCATTACGTTGATGATGATACGCTACGCTGGCACAAATCGCGCGTGGTTGCGGCGCGCGTCACGGATGGCGGCTTGCTGTTCGCCATTACGACAACCGATGCTTTGGACATGCACAATACACGGCGCGGTTATCGCTATGTAATCTTTGACGTGTTTGGAAATGTGATTGATCGACTCGACATCGAAAGCTCATTCCGCACTCGTGACGCATGTGAACAAGCAATGTGGGCGGTTCTAAACGCACTCGACGCGGAGCAAGTCACGTTGGGCGGCATCGCCAACGCGGAGAAGCATCACGCTGACGAAATGCAACAGTTGCGCGAAACCGTAGCCAAACTTAAAACCAAGGGGGTGATTCCCGTTGCCGCGTGAAATCCTCAAACTATTTCGGTCATCACGAAAATCCCTATGCCAATCGAAAAGGAAGCCTCTCCACAGCAGGAATACAAGCGACTGCTCAAGCAAATCACATCGATCGATCTCGATGTCGAACGCCAGAATGAGCAATGGCAGAATCAAGTTGCCCAGGATTTGATGACGATTCTTTCACGGGCGGTTTATCACCTTCAGCATAACGGTGGCGAGTGCGATGTATTCGCAGCCAATGCCGCGCTGAGAATCGCGCAAAGAGTTGCCGAGTTTGAGGGCATCAGGAGGGCGGGAAAATGAAAACGAGCCTTTTTAATCTCGACTATTTATCGGGTTGTCCTACTCTGGAAATGAATCAGGGCCGCGCGCTGAACACGCCGGCCCTCGACACCATAACAGAGAAAGGACTTATGATGCAGCGCCAGTGTCTAGGATGCGGTGGAATGTTTCAACTTCCAATTTCGCACAAGAGGCAACAGTATTGTAACCGGAGTTGTTTTCTCAAATCTCCTGCTTTTCTTAACCGGCGACCACGCCGACCGCTTCCAATCGAGATACGTTTTTGGAAGCGAGTTAATAAAGACGGGCCAATCCCTTCGCATCGCCCCGAACTCGGTCCCTGCTGGCTTTGGACGGGTGCGTTAACGCGTGGTCGCCCAGGTTACGGGTCAATAGAAATTTCCAAACCAAAGCCAAGGCAATGCATTCTGGCGCACCGTTTTTCATGGCAACTGCAGTTCGGTCCAATTCCTGAAGGGAAGTTAGTTTGCCATCATTGCGATGTTCCGGCGTGTGTGAGGCCGGAACACCTTTTTCTGGGAGACTACTTGGCTAATTCTCAAGACGCCGTTAGCAAAGGTCGTATTCCGAGGGGTTCGAAAAACCACAATGCTATTTTTACCGAGGAGCAAGTTCTTGAAATCAAACTACTCCACCGTAAGGGACATTCTATTTCTGAGATTCAAAAACAATTTCCGGCGAGCAATGGGGCGATCTATCACATTGTCAATGGACTCAACTGGGGGTGGTTGTGAGTGCCTTGTGTTCGGTCTGTGGGAATGCCTTGGTTCATGGCTGCTCTCCCGTCTGCCTTGTGTGCCAGCACACGGGCAGGGTGACCGCTACAGAGGTCAAGCAATCGGTTCAGGACGCGATACTGGAACACACGGCGACTGCGTTGGATGCTGTCTATGCGGCTCTCCGGCGGACAGCACTAATCGATGAACCAGCGTTAACCGTGTTGGAGGCCCAGGAATCGCTTGCGGCGCGCATACGCAATCCCGAGCACAACCGCAAGAAACCGAACTGGGACGAGATCGACGCCCAGGAAGAGGAAGAGCAGAGGGAACGCGAACCAGTCTGCCAGTCATGCCGAGGGACGGGCCAATGGCTCACCTTCCCTTGTCCCGATTGCTCGGAGGATGGCGATAGAGAACGAGATTAACAACTATGAAACATTACTGGATCAAAGAACGGCACAATCCGCAGCTTGGAGTTTATTACGTCGCCTGCGGTCAGTTGACCAAGGTGGAGGCACGGAAGCACGAAAAGCCGATATACGGTGATAATTTTATGCACGAGTTCGAGACGCAAGCAGCCTACAATAAGCGATTGGAGGAATTGCGACAAGAGGGCCACAAGATTCAATGAAAAACCACTTTTCGCCGCACCTCGACGGCGACCCACGCCCGGTTAACTCTACCGGGAATCCACAACATACCGCGCTGGCTATCTAAATGGAAAACAACTCGGCCAGCGCGGTTTCTTTTACGGAAATTATTGACAATTATTTCAGTTCGGTGTAATCAATTTACAGAATGAAACGAAACTATGGTCCAGGGAGGCCGACCGAGGATAGCGAGAAAGCCGGGTTACGATTTGCAATTTGTATGACACCAGCCCGGAAACAAGCATACCAGAGGGCGGCTGGAGAAGTGCCGGTTTACCTTTGGGCACGAAGGCTCTTGGATCGCGCGGCAAAATATCAACCACAACCACAATGAAACTAAACTGGACGGAGAGAGGGTATCTGGCGCTTTGGTATCTCACCCTGGCGGGACTGATCTGGGTTCTGGCCAAGGACTTTCATTTGATTGCAAGGTACTGAAATGAGCTTCGAGATAAAAAAGGCCACGCGGGAGGGCGTCAAGCCGCTAATCGTGCCATACGCTGAGTCGGGCTGCGGCAAAACGATGTCGGCTTTACTGCTGGCCCGTGGATTGGCAGGCCCAACAGGGAGAATCGTTGTCGGAGATTCGGAGAGCAGGCGCGCAAGCCTTTATGCCGATGTCATCCCTGGCGGCTTTGAGACATTCGACATTTGCGAGCCGTTCAGCCCAGCGAGATACATCGAGGCCGTTGACACTATAGAGCAGTCGGGTGCTGCGGTCGGCATAATCGACAGCGGATCGCACGAGTGGGAGGGTATCGGGGGCGTGCTGGACATGGCCGGGGACAACGAGCAGAAAAGCGGCAAGTCAGGCCTGCACAACTGGAAAACACCTAAGCTGGAGCATGCGAAGTTCGTTCAGCGATTGCTTCGGTCCAAAATTCCTCTGATCATATGCCTGCGAGCGAAGTTTAAGACCAAGCAGGGCAAGGACGAGCGCGGGAAAACGGTCATCATAAAAGATGATTTTGTCAGTCCGATTCAAGCCGAGGACTTTATCTTCGAGGCCACCTGTCACTTCGAGATTCTACAAGACCATTCGATACGCCTGACTAAATGCTCCCATCCTGATTTGCGGCTGTGCTTTCCAGAGAAAGGGCCAATTACAATCGCACACGGTGAAGCCCTGGCTCGCTGGTGCGCTGCGCCAGGGACAAATCCAGTCAAGCCAAACGGCAAGCCAACCGAGGACGAGCGCAAAGCTCTTGTGACCGAATTATGGAGCGTTGCAAAACCAGTGCGAGGGACCGAAAAAGGTTGGGCGACGTTTCAGAAATGGGCCGTTGATCATACCGTAATAGGTGAAGGTGATCCGCCGATCCTTGAAATGTCGCCATCGCAACTCCGCTTCGTGATCGACAACACGAGAAAGATTCTGGCATGAGCGAACGCCTTTTAGCAGCCAATCCTTTTAGTTCTGCCAAGGTTGTCGGTGCTGGAATTGATCCAGACGTGTACCACCATCAAGCTGGAATCGAGCGCGGCAGTCCCGCTTACGTAATGGGGCGAAGTGAACTAATGGCCTTCGCTCAGTGCCCGCATCGATGGATTCTTGGCTATCAGCCAAAAGATACGGACGCGACCGACTGGGGTTGCCTGATTGACTGCCGTGTGCTCGATCCCAACCGATTCGGAGACAAGTACGCCGTAGCTCCAGCAACCTACTTGGCTGATGGACGAAAGAAAGGCGACCCGCAGATTGAGAAGCCGTGGAACCGGAACGCAACATTTTGCCGCGAATGGGAAGAGGCACAAGGCGATAAGACGATTATCAAAGCCGACGAGTTAGTTGAGAGCGAAATTGCGATCAAGGCACTGTATTCCGATCCAGACATTTCCCAGGTGCTGCTAGGCTCAGAGCATCAGGTGATGGTCGTTGCCGAGTATAAGGACCGCGAAACTGAAATCGTTGTGCCGGTCAAAATCCTGATCGACATCAAGCCGTTGGAATCATCCGGCTATCAGCGGCAATTGTTCGATTTCAAGACCTCTGTTTCTGCTGACCCCGCACGCTGGCCGAGAATCGTTTTCGAGCGTGGCTATCACGTTCAAGCAGCACTTTATTTGGACGTTTATGCTGCCGCGACCGGAGAGGATCGCATTGAATTTGGCCATATCGTTCAAGAAAACTTTCCTCCATTCGAAACTTCCAAGATGAAAGTATCTTTGGAATTTCTGCAAATGGGGCGTGAGTCCTATGTTTTTGCGCTCCGCAAATACTGCCAGTGTATCAAAACAAACCAGTGGCCGAGTTATCCGCCATCTCATTTTCATAAGGATGGCTGGAACTACGCCGACCCTGAAAGTTGGATGGTGGGCAGAATATGAAAGAACCAAAATCCGAAGCGGCAAACCAGGACGGCTCCCCCGCGTTGGCTTCAGCGCATGGTTCGGCGGCGTCAGAAGTCCAAGTCGTCTCCGACAAAGAATACGCATGGGCTGAGGCGCTGGCACTGCGGCTGGCGTACGAAATCCATCGGAATATCGGAAACAATATCCACCAACACCGCAAAGAGACACAACGGGAGATTCTAGCGGCAATCAGAAACGCGGTGAAGCGCAACAGCGAGCCGCCGAACGCCCATGACTGAAACGAGAGCGGACACGCCGGGTTCGGTGCAGCGCATGGTTCGGAGGCACGACATCGGACTGGTGACTCGACTAGTGCGCGTGCCCGACAATGCGGCAACTGGACAACTGATGCGCGAGGCCAGGAAGCAGGCGGGACTAAGTGTGCGCGAGATGGCTCGCCGCCTCGGACAATCTGCGCCATTCGTGTCTGACTTGGAGCTTGGTCGGCGTGGATGGGATGAGGAACGCATCGAACAATGGGCAAAGGTGCTACTGCCGCCGAACGACCCAAGCTCACCCACAGCCTGAATAATTTATGGGCCACGACAAACAAACTGAACCTGCACCAGCCAGCGATCCGGCTGTTGGGTGCAGCGCATGGTTCGGCGTCATCTACTGCGACCCTCCGTGGCGCTATGACTTCGCGGAAACCGATAACCGGGCAATCGAAAACAAGTATCCGACCATGAGCATCGATGAACTCTGTGCGCTGAAAGTCCCCGGCGCGAAAGACTCAGTGCTCTACATGTGGGCGACCGCTCCAAAGCTGGTCGAAGCGGTGCAAGTAATCGCGGCGTGGGGATACTGCTACAAGACGCACGCAATCTGGGACAAGGAAAAGGTCGGGATAGGCTACTGGTTTCGAGGCCAGCACGAACTCCTGATGGTGGCGACTCGCGGCAAAATGTCCCCGCCCGCGCAACCTTACAGAATCGGCAGCGTGATACGCGCCCGCCGAGGATCGCACAGCAGCAAACCAGATCAAGTGCGAGACTTAATAGCCAAATGGTATCCGTACGAGCGCAAGCTGGAAATGTTCGCCCGCCCATACACCGAAATGTGGCCGAAGCATGACGGATGGGAAACATGGGGCAACGAACTAACCAACGACGTGGCAATGACGCCGAACAGTGATTAGGCGTCCTATTGGACGCCTTTAATTGCGTCAAAAACACGTAACTAAGCTGAATTCAACCGAGCCGTGGATATTGGAAAAAGCAAAGGCTGCATTCATTGCGAAATGCAGCCTCGGTTTTGTACAGGAGTTTAGTTTTAGTTCAGGGAATTGGTTCGTCTGTTCCCTCGACAAGCGTTAGGGCAGTGGCGTCGGGATTAGCCACAGTCCATTCGATGTCAATAGCCACCGGCACGTCACCATCGCCGATGTGACCGTCAACGGTGATGCGTCCAGCCTTATCGCCGATCGCGCCGTCACCGTATGCCCAGACCTTGATCGATTTCTCGGTAGATTCGGGGTTGTAAACGAGTTGGGAATCGCCAGTGGTGACTTCCACCAAGGCAAAGGTTCCGTCTGCACGCTGATCCACGGCTTCATCCGGCGTTAAAGTCAGGGGCCGTCGAAATCCTGGCTTAATTGGTTTACTGAGTTTCACTATGTTTCCTTTCGGTATCGATTCGTCCTGGCCCTCCAAAAGAGTCCAGATCCGAACCTTTTGTTTTTCGCACTTGAGCAGTCCGCAGAGCAAATTCCGTAGATTGCTCCCGCGATACTGTACGCTGATAAATTCGTCGTTCACCACCGGATGAAGGCTCGCCCATCCAAGCCAAGCAGAATATTCACGAGCACAACCACCGTGAGTAGCACGAGGACCACCGTGCCGATCTTCATAAATGGCTCGGGCGGGGCAATCTTTCCCAAGCCCCACCAGCACAGCCAGAGGATGAGTCCCCATATCACAATGGCGATAAGGGCGTGAATAATTGTGTCACCGCTGATTACTGCGAGCATGGTTGTCATAAGACTTCTTCCTCTTCCTTTCCGTTCATCATTCGCCTGATTGCCCTTATGTCGGTTGTATTCTGTCTGTGTTCTCGGTGCGAGAACCAACGACTGACAAAGATTGCGAGCACGTTGCACAGGCCAGCAATCAATGCCACCTGCGCGGCATCACTCATGGTTTATCTCCGGTGTCGTGTTGATACGATGAGGCCAGCTTGCCCTCTGCCTTGGACGATCTGGCCGTTAGCTCTAAGAGTTGGGATAACCTGCTGTTCACCGCCAGATGCACCTGCTGGATGGTCGCCGCAAGAAGCGCGGTGATTATGGGAACAACAACACCAGCCACGGAGAGAATGAGGGACGTGTTGTCTGCTGCCGGTCGGACGAACGTGACGAGCAATACGAAGCTGGCGAACAGGAAGCACAGCGTCACGATCGCAACTACATACAGCGTTGCCTTTTGGCCGATTGGCGAGGTTGCTTTCAATCGCTGGTTTTCCATCAGCAATTCCTCATATGATCTAGGTATTGTAGGATCGCTCATTCATTGCCTCGCGCCACGCCGATACGAGATCCCAGGAACATTACCCGGTGGCGTCGGGCCAAGCGAGAGATATATCGCAGTCATTGTGGTAGCTGCCGAATTGGTGAACGTGGTCACCAAATTGTTTTCGTAATCAACCCCGTTTCTTTGCCATTTCTGGAACGTTGTGCCCGGCCCACTGCGTAATGGAGCCGTCAGCATCGTGATCGTGTTGGTCAACACCTGCCGCGTGAACGGCGTGCTGCCGTTACTCGCCCCGTTCTTATCCGCAGGGGCCATCTGGACGAACACGCCGCTCGAAGGGTTGCTGGAGTTGACCGTCAGCGTGTAGGAGGTCGTAGGTGGTTGCGGAGGTATCGGCGGAATGTTGGTGCCGGTTCCCATCCGTATCAGGACGAACGCCCCGAAGTCAGGGAACGTCATTGGTGCGGTTGCGGTCGTGTCACCATACGGAAGCGCCACCGAATGAGACGCGGCCTGCATGTCTAACACCAGCGTATTCGTGCTGGTGATCTGGTTGGTCACGACATCGACAAAGTAATTCTGGGCGTTGCGCACCATGACCGTGCTGCCGATGCCCCAACTCAGGGACGAGACATCGATGGCGGCGAAATTGCCGAGCGTCCAGTTGAAATTGGCGACGTGCGCGCGGTTCGTATCGTAGATGTTTCCTTGGACGATGACGTAATTGGTTCCCGTTGGCAGAGCGGCCGAGAGAGTAGAATTGGCGTCGAAACCCGTACGGGCTTGCCACTGCGCGAATGTTCGTGGGGCCTCTGTCTCGACGCCAAAAACGGGTGCGCTCAACCCCGACACGATATAGATGTTGCGGTTCAGCGTCCAGGCCGGGATCGTTGCTCCGGGCATGTTAGGGTAAAGGTCAACGACTTTCAAAAGAGCCGGGCTGATGATCCAGTTGTTCGTGAACGTGCCCGCCTTCCAACTCGATAACTCCCAGAAAGCTTTGTAGAAATAATTGTTCGCGCCGATGAGGTCTCGATACGAATTGCCATCGGGCAGCGAGAAGTAAAAGCTCAAGTCTGCGCCGTAACCGAAGTTGCTCAATATCTGATTGTCCGTCAGCCTGTCGGCCAGCCCACCTGGGCGCGTGCCCATTATGATGCCGCCGTGAGCGACTTGGTTGCCGATGAACACGTTCTCACTGATTCGATAGCGTGAAATCTCCGTGCTGCTTGAGCCGTAAGCCTGAATGCCCCAATCATACGGTCCCATGCTGATATTGCGCTTGATGGTCGCCAAGCCGCTTGCGCCGACCGAATGCTGCGTATAGAACGAGTGCCCGTGTTTGTTGGGCGTCCCCTGCCAACCATTGTTGAAAACGACATTGCCGTAAAACTCGTTGAGTTGCGATTGCCTCCACGACGAAATGCCGCTGGACAAGTCGTGGACGATGCAGTTGATGAACTTCACGCCGGTCCCGAAGATATTCGGGCCATCGGATCTGGTGATAGCGGTTGGGAAACTGGAATCGTCACCGCTCAAGCGGGCTTCGGTGCTGCTGCTGAAAAACTCGACATCTTGAAAGGTGATGTAATTGCCAAAGCTGGCGGTCGAAGAGTTGCCAACAGTGACGGTCGGGCGAGCGCAGGCGTGGAATCCGTAGGTCGCACCCCCGTAAGCTCCACCATCAATTCTCGCCAACTCACCGGGGAACGACTTGAAGATAGTCTGCGCACCCGAATTGCCGGAAACCGTGACTTGGAAAATGTAACCTTCCTGCGAGCCGGGGATATTGTTTTGGGGAAGATGGCTGTAGATGCCGCCGCGCAGCATCACGGTATCACCAGCCACGACAACGCCGACCTTGTTAAAGGCAGTTTGCAGATCCCAAGGAAACCCTGATCCCCCGGTCCCTGCTGGCGTGCCATTGGTCGCCACGAACCATGTTGACGCTGCTTCTGCCGATCCTTGGCAAATTAGTAGCAGGCAGAGCAGCAATAGTCTCATAATTGCTTTTTAATCGCCCAAGGTAAGGCGGATCGGAATTGGCTGCGGATGGCATCCGTATCCTGCCGAGAGCCTTCGGCGTGACCGACGTACTTGGCATTCTCAATTAGCAGGTCAAGGTCGTTGACCATATCGGGGTGCGTCTGTCGAAGCACGTCAGCGATCGCATTCAGATTGTCATCAAATGCTTTAGCCTGTTCCACTGAGAGAGCGATGTCGCGGTCGTAGAGCGAAAGAACGTAGCTGGCCTGCTCGACGGTCGTAATGTTGCGCGGCGAAAAGATGAAGGGATTGATCATAAAATTACTTCACGATGTTGGTCGGCCAGAACAGAATCACCGGAGGTTGCCCCCATTGCATCGGCATCGGCACGTAGCCGCCCGGCTGCTGGGTTTGGGGAACGAACCTTTCGAAGATTAGCGGGCCGTAGGAGATACGAACCGTCGCGGGGTCTTTGGAGAGAGCTTTTACCAGCTCGGTGAGATTCTTCTGGCTGGTGCAGCCAGCGGCTGCAATGAGAAGGATGGATACGAGTAACGTTTTCATTTGGTTTGTTGTGGGGGTGCGTTGGTTGTTTGTTTTAGAAGCTCTTGTTTGCGCCTGAAGGATGGCGAGTTGGTGTTCTCGGCTGGGCGTACGGCGGGCTGCGGACGTGCAACCGGGTGGTTGTTGGTTGGGGCAACTTCAGGTGCTGTTGTCGGTCGCGGAGCGAAAGCGAATGCCACCGCGTTGGTTGTCAGTCGAGGCGTTCCAATGATACGCGAGAACTCGCCAATCGAGATCGGCCTTCCGCCCTTCACATAGCCAAGGTCCACCTTCTGCACAACCGTTTCCTGGCTGGCGATAAGTGCCTTGCCATTGGACTCACCGACGACTGCCTGCTGCTGATTGGTCACAAGCGAGATTGAGAGGATTATTAAGTTCGTCATAGAGTTATCGCGGACTTGCTGGGATTGAGTACTTCACGCCGTTGACGCTGACGATCAGGTTGGTGACAGTGGAGATTACAGCTTCGCTGCCAAATTGCCAGAACTGCGCCGTATCCGTTGGGGGAGCAGTAGTTAAAATGCCCCGGTAATCCACCTGAAATTTAACAACTCCGTCATTCTTAAATCGTATTAACGAATTGGTGCTGGTAGTTGAACTTGCGTTCAGGGCTACTTCAAATTCGGCGTTTTTGGTGGCCGTCGCAACGTCCATGAGGAAATTGCTTGCTGTAGCCGGTCCACCGGAATTAGCCAGCGTGCTTATGTTAGCCGCTGCCCAATTGGTGTAATTGCCTGATGTAGTGTCCTCAAGATAGAGATTGTTGTACTGGCTGTCTCCAAGCGCCTGATTGTGCGACGAACGGAAGGAATAAGCTTCATCCACTGTGGTGATGCCGCGACCGCTGAGAATGCCCCCGTCTGAATTTATAGAGAGGACATTTGTTCCGGCATTTCCAAACGCGCCGATTAAATCACCGCTCTGCAATAAGGCGGCTGTGTCAAACACGTAGGCGGTGGCCGAGCCGGTGCTGGCAACAAGTGGATTAAAATAAGTGAAACCGGACAAATCAAAGAAAAGCTGCGTTGCATCTGCAAACAAATCAAAGTAATGGCCGCTGCCATCGGTCATCTGACCGGCAACTTCGGCGGCAAAGGGAGTGTTAATCTGTAGGTCTCCGGACGTTCCGAATTTGAAAACATTGGTTCCAGCTTGATTAAATTTTGCCAGATAATTTGCGGTCCACGGCACCGCCGTATCCACCACCAGCGCGACATTGGTCGCGTTGTCTTCCGCCAGCGAGGTGACGGAAAGCGCCGGGCTGCCGCCAGGGCCGGCGTAGATATACGGCGTGCCCGCGTTGGCAAAGGTCACGGTTGCGTCGCCGTTGGTCAGGACGTTGGCGGTGTCGAAGGTGTAGGCGGTGGCGGAGCCGGTGCTGGAGACAGTAGGATGAAGATTTAGCTGATTTGATAAGTATATGAACTGGTCAATACTGCTGACACTTATCCCCCCTGTTCCATAACTGGAATCTGCGCCTAGACTTTGTAACGCAATCCCAGAATCGGGGCTGTTGGTTGAACTGATTCCACTAGATATTTGGACTTCCCCGTAGTAATTATAGCCAGAACTGTCTCTGGTTCCGAGAAACATCCTATTGGCCGTCAGGCCGTCTAGGGATTCATCATTGTATGAAAAGATTGAATCGAACGACTGTGGAAATGAAGCAACGCCGCCAGCACCGAGATACAATTCTCCGCGCGAACCAATAACAGCCACGTTAGTTCCTGCATTGGCATACCTGGCCAACGCGGTGCCATTACCCCACGGCACACTTGTATCCACAATGAAAGCAACATTGGTCGCGTTGTCCGCAAGCTGGCTTTCAATCCGAACTAAGTCGATGGCTGGACTAGGTTGAAGTATGCTGCTGGTGGAGGCCCACAACGCCGAAGCAGCGCCGGAAGAAAGAGCGATCCATCCAGCAGCCCCGGTCCCGGTTGCTTTCTTGTAGATTTCCCCCGCATCGGTATCTCGATAAATGCTGCCGGGACGTGCAGTGACGCTGCCTTCTGGCGTTCCTGCACCCCAAGTATCGAACAGGCTGTTGGTGCTTCCATTCCAGCTTATGTGGCCATCGAGGGCGAAATTCTTCCAACGCAATCCAGTGGGATTGCCCAGGTCAATGGTATTGTTTACAGATGGAGCTAATACAGTATCAAAAGCGATTATTCCTCTCTGATTATTGTTGGCAAACCACGCTGTTACTGAACCTCCTTGAAAATGTGCTACCTGTCCGGTGCCATCAACATCCATGTAGGCAACGCCAGACGGACCTTGTATAAGAAACTTGGCAGAATCAACTGTGTTGGTTGAATCTAAGCGAATGTTGTTATTGTTGGAATAAACCAAGCTGGAAGTGCCAAGAGTTGTAGGCGTTATCCAATAAGGAAAGTTCGGAACCGTGCCGCTGCCAAAAACTGTTCCGCCACCTGTTTGACCTGGATCAAACCGCGCCATTTCGATCCAGTCGGGTGCCGTGTACTGCAAGATGATGCCGCGATTCGTAGTGCCCACCCAGTCACCCTGAATGTCAACGTAAGCGCCGGGAACGTCCCATTGTTCGCTCAGGTCGGGCAACGTGAAAGAATTGCTTCCATTCTGGCTGGTCACAAAAAGAAGCTGCCCCTGATACGCGCCAGCCGAGAGGCTGATCGTCACCTGCGTTGCATCGTTCGTCGGGGAGTTGAGCAGCCAAGTCGTGTTCGTGGTGACATCCAGATAATTCGTCCCCAACGCCAGCAGCGTCACCTTGGCCGGAAGCGAAAATGTCCCATAGACATTCTCATTGGTTACGAGCGTCAATGTGTTGGCCAGCGCCGGATAAATAATCCCAGCGTCGTTCGTATGCGGGTCACGATAGAATACTTGCAGAATATTTGTCTGAAACTGATTCGTGGAAAAGGATTCGAAGGTCGGCACAGCAGCCCGAACGTCGATAACAATCAGCCAAATGCAGAGAAAGAGAAATCTTTTCATGGAGCCATTTTCATAAGGAACACATCGCCAAATCCACTTGAAACAAGTGTTTGCCCACCGAAATTAGCTGAACCATTGAATGATCCAACAACGACAGGGGAGCTGATCGAGTCCAAGGCTATTCCGTAAACATCATCGGCCCCTGCGCCCCCCGCGCTTTTGGCCCAAAGCAATGCGCCAGCGGTGGAATATTTGAGGATAAATACATCGTGCGCTCCAGCGTTGCCCAAGACAATGCCACCAACCGTTATGGGAGATACGTTGTAATAACCCGTAAGGCCAATGTTGCCCGCCGAGTCAGTTTTAACGGCGGTGATCGATTCATCCTGAATGCCCCCAAATATCTTGGCCCAGATAAACGAACCGTCAGTACCAGAATACTTGGCGATGAATTGGTCGGGGCTTGAACTGGGAACGCCGGTCATCGCACCGCCACCCAACTCGGTCGAGGTTTGAAAAAGGCCGCACGCAATAATGTTGCCGGATGGATCTACGGCCAGGGCTGTGGTCTTGTCCGTATTCGGCCCGCCGCGAATCATGCCCCAGATGTAGGTTCCGGCTGAGTTGAATTTGGCGACATAAATATCAATGCTGCTATTGGTCGAAAACAGCGCACCACCACCGAGATTGATCTGAGCCTGGAAAAAACCGATTACAATTACGTTGCCGCTTGGATCAACGGCTACGCCGGTCGCCCGATCCACCCCACCGCTCAGGTTGGCAAATGTTTTCTGCCAAACCCACGCACCTGTTGCGTCATATCTGACGATTATGGAATCAACGTCTGATCCCTGGCTGCTGATAGGACCACCACCGAAATTCACCGTCCCGACAAAGGAGCCGCAAATCAGCACGTCGCCATTGGAAGCTGCCGCAATCCCAAGGAGCGCGTCCGTCCCGATACCACCCATTTTCTGCGACCAGACATGAACTCCCAGAGAGGTGTATTTGGCCAGGAACATATCGATCCCGCCACCAGCAACGAGATTGGTCCCGCCCAGATTTATCGTGCCGCTAAAATTCCCCCCGACGAAAATGTTTCCGCTTGGATCGAGGGCGATGGCGATAATGTTTTGTTCATTTCCGGTTCCGCCGTAACGCACAGACCATTGATGAACGCCAGCCGGTGAATATTTAGCCAGGAACATATCGAAGCTTCCAGCGCTGACCAACGGCGCTCCTCCAAACGATACCGTGTCGGCAAAGTTGCCCGCTACGTAAATGTTGTCGTTGGTGTCAACGGTTACAGCAAGTCCTGCATCGCTGAATTGCCCGCCGAAACTCTGTGCCCAGATGTTCGTGCTGGATGGAGCCGTGTTTGAAATCGTGACGGTGTTTGTGCCGGATGAGCCTTGGTTGTTTGCCGGATCAAAACCGCGCGCGTAGAAGGTATGTGACGCATTCGATATATTGGTGGTCTGAAACGGTAAGGCGTATGGACTCGAAACCACCGTGCCGATCAGCACCGATGAATCCCGGTAGAACTCAACACGGGAAACACTCGCATTGTCAGTTGCCGTCGCGGAAATCGTGATGATGTTGCTAATGGTTGTCCCGTTGGCGGGAGCGGTGAGCGTTACCGTTGGTGCAGTTGTGTCTCCCGTCTGTGTCACTGAAAAAGTTTGACCGGCCACCGTCAGATTCCCGGTTCGGGTTGCGGAAGAGCTGGTCGAAGCGACCGTGAAATTAACCGCTCCATTTCCAGAACCGCTGGCTGGTGAAAGCGTAATCCACGGCACGCCGCTTGTAGCTGTCCAGGCGCAAACAGTGTCGCTGGCGGTTATGGTAATCGTTCCAATGCCGCCGAGAAGGTCAAACGAGGCGTTGGCGGGCGCTATCGAATAAGTGCAGGGAATGCCAGTCTGCGTAACAATCAGCAATTTGGTCGCAATGGTAAGGCGTCCTGTTCTCGTCACTGAATTGGTGGCAGCCCCGACCGTATATCCGACGCTTCCATTGCCGGTTCCAGCCGATCCGCTGGTTACAACCAACCACGGGCTGTCACTGGTTGAAGTCCAATTGCAGCCTTGAGTTGCGGTAACGGCGACGGTGCCGCTCCCGCCAGGGGATGCGTAGGTTGCGCTGGTTGGCACAATGGCGTAGGCGCAGGCGACCCCGGTTTGCGTGACGGTGAATGTTTGCCCGGCGACCGCAATTGTCCCGGTTCGCGTTAACGAAGAGGTGTTGGCTGCAACTGTGTAAAGGACGGTTCCATTTCCACTTCCGCTGGCTGGTGTGAACGTGAGAAATGTCGCGCCACTGGACACTGACCAAGTGCAACCTGCATTAGCCGTAACCGCTATTGAATTGGTTCCACCCAGAGACGTGAAGCTGGCACTTGTCGGCGCAATCGAATACGTGCAGGGAGCAGTACCGTCTTGGGTAATCGTGAAGGTCGAACCGGCAACGGTGATCGTCCCGGTGCGCGAGACGGTCGTTGCGTTGGCTGCGACGGTATATCCTACGGTCCCATTCGCTGTGCCCGGAGTCCCAGAATTGACCGTGACAAATCCATCATTGCTAACGGCAGTCCAGGAGCACCCGGTCCCCGCCGTAACCGAGATATTTCCTGGCCCTCCGGCAGCGACGTAATGAGCTGCTGTAGGAGCGATTGAGTAAATGCACGCAGCCGCAGCTTGATTGACCGTAAAGGTCTGCCCCCCAGCAGTGATCGTCCCTGCCCGCGTAACGGTGTTGACGTTGGCACTATAGGTAAAAACTACCGTCCCGCTGCCCGTGCCGCTGGTTCCAGCCGTTATCGTAATCCACGAGTCATTCGCAACTGCCGTCCAAGCGCAGCCCTGGCCCGCTGCAACCACGAAACTGCTCGTGCCATTCGTCGCCGCGACATTGATGCTGGACGGGTTGATCGAATAGGAACAAGCGGTGCCAGTTTGCAGAACCGTATAGGGCAAGCCAGCCACCGTCAGCGTCGTATTGCGAGATACCGTGTTCGTGGTAGCCGCTACCGTGTAAGTGACCGTTCCGTTTCCCGTCCCATTCGTGCTGGAAAACGTAACCCAAGTTACGGGGCTTGAGGCCGTCCACGCACAACCCGCAATCGTGCTGATAACAATATTGCTGCTTCCACCAGCAAAAGCGAACGAACCGGACGAAGGAGTTATGGAATACGTGCAGGTAACCACCCCCGCTTGTGTTATTGCGAAGGTTTGACCCGCCGCCGTGATTGTTCCAACTCTCTGATTACTGTTCGTATTCGCCGCCAGGACATACGTAATCGTGCCGTTTCCAGTACCGCTTGCGCCCGATGAAATCGTTATCCATGAGCCATTTGGACTTGCGTTCCATGTGCAGGTAGCCCCTGTAGTCATCGCTACAGTATTGGTGACGCTATTAGCTGGCGCGTTGGTGCTGGTGGGAAACAGGGCATAAGTGCAGGCGGGGGCCGCTGCTTGATCGATAGTGACCGTTGCACCAGCAATTGTCATCGTCCCGACGCGAGCGGTTAACGCAGTGTTCGCCGTGACGGAATAGGTTACTGTCGCGGTCCCGGTGCCAGTGCTTCCAGAGGTAATCGCAATGAATGAATCATTCGACGCGGCAGACCATGAGCAACCAGTCGTTGTGGTAACGGTTACGGTGCCGGAACCAGCCAAATTGCTAAATGACTTGCTCGTTGGATTGACGCTGTACGAGCAAGGCCCGCTTCCAACGCCTATAGCCAAACGTATCTTTCCGCCTGCCCCGTTATACCCGCCAACCAGAATCACATAGGGGATGCCGGAGATTGCATTGAAATTGACGACGCTCGTGAAAGCACCGTTGCCTGAGTCATCATTCTCAGCAATCGAAGTCAGAGCGCCAAGGGCCGTCCCGGTGAACACCCCGAGCAGCGTGTCAAAGCTGCTGCCTGCCGTGCTGACTGTCACCGGGCCGGTAAAAGGAGCAGTCCACGAATACCAGACTGAGCGGCTTACGACATCGCCTGCAATGGTTGGCTCAAGAGCCTGAGTCGTGGCGGAAGCATTCCTGTCTGCGATACTGATAGAGCCGCTGGAAACAAGTGCAGTGCGGTTGGCGAAATCATCGTTGGCTGGAGGCGTGGCAGCGCCGAAGGCCGACAAAGCCAGAAGCGGTAAAAGGCAAAGGAGATTTTTCATTCTGATTTCCAATCTTCTGGAGGCTCGAGTTTATCTGCGATCTGGATGGCAATGTCCTCTGCCTGTGATTGCTCGATAAATTCCTGGCAAAGACCGCGCCGGGCATACCAGTTTCCAGATCCCCGCTTCTGACTGCGGCTCTTGCCATCAGGCGATAAAAACGTGCCGACCACCTGCACGGCATCGTAAATCTCAGATAGCGCGCTGACGTGCTTTTCGAGGATCTGCATTCTTTGTTCGTCGGTCATATCAGTCAGAATAATGGCGTCGGAAATAAGTGACCAAGCGCCAACCTACCGCAACGCTCCCGGCATCCCATTTCTGGGGTCTCCATCCGAATTTGAATTTGGAGAGCTTCCAAATCGACAACTTCCACTGTCCTATCGTTTTGTGCTTCGGCTGTTGTATTGCCATAAGAATGCCATTGTTATTCGTCGGCCTATAGGGTAGAAAAGGAAATGCCCTTGCGCTTTAGCGAGCCAAGGGCGTGGCAAACAATCAACCAGACTGACTGATGCAAATCGAGATTACTTTCGAATATCTGGCTTCTCAAGGGCTTTCCAACACTTTTCCTCAAAACTTCTGGAAGAAGGTGGACAAAAACGGACCAATCCCAACACATCGACCAGAGCTTGGACAATGCTGGAGATGGACTGGAGTAAAGTCGGGAGGATGTAATCGGGGGTACGGGTATATCGGAAAAATAACTGCCCAACGCGCATCGTGGATGATTCATAAAGGCCCGATTCCAGATAGACTTTTCGTACTTCATCAATGCGATAATCCAGAATGTACCAACCCCGATCACCTTTTCCTTGGCACGGCAAAACAGAACACTCAGGACATGATGCAGAAAGGCAGGGTGAGAACTGCAATAAAACCTAGAGGGCGTAATGGCAAAACCGTGTGGGAAACAGTCGCTCTGATTCGGGCCGCTTACATTCCCTGGATTGTGACAAGAAAACAACTGGCCGAGCGATTTGGAATCCCCGTTGGTGTTGTCAAATGCATCGTGAATCATAAAACATTTAAAACCAGTTCACCCCATTCCAAAAATACATGACGCTTGGGGGATCTAAATCGTACGCCAGAGCTGCACTCACCACCGGAACATCGACGGGCAAGACCCCGCCATAGTTGCCAGAGTAAACCTCTTTCGTGAGCGTTGACACACTTAATCCCTCTTTTTCGCTGGCAAGAAGCCGTCCTCCCGTTTTCCAAATGGCAAGTCGATTTACAATTCCGACGCCCCAATCATTCGTAACTTGCTGGGAATCTCCGGTGGCGTAGCGATAGCGGTCGTAGGCGCTATTAATGATAAGCGAGAAGTTGCCGGTGTTGGTGACGGTCAGGTTGACGTTGTGAGCATCCGGCCACGTGAGCATGTTAAGCGTTGAATCGCAGGTGAGAAGCAAGTTGAATTCGTCTCCAGATCCCGCATCAACGTCCAACGGGCCGCATACGGCCCCAAGTTCTATTGTGCGGGTTGTCGATCCGCCGTTGAATACAATGTTCGTCAGATTGAGATTGGTGCTCAGCGTGATGTTCGTCCCTGTCACTGTGAACTGATCGCCAAAATTGAATGTGTTCCCCACGGGTTGCCATGTGATGTTGTTAGAACCGTCATTAACGAATACGCTTCCTGGTACGCCCTGAATCGTCGGCATGCGATAGGCAAACCCGTTGATCGAGTAAATGAAATTACTGCTCGTATCCGTATAAATGTTCAATCCGTTCAGCGTGCCGACCTGGAGGTATTTCTGATTCGCCCTGAGCGTCGGAGGAACTATGGCCTGAACGAACTGTAACGAGTTTGACACACCGCGCAGATTCGAGACGTAGATGGCGTAGCCCTTGGCGATGCCTGCTGCTATGGTTGCTGTGATGAGCGCGTTGTCGGGTGCCGTGCCGCTGCCGGTAGCTCCACCCCATCGCAGATCGAACGGGCCGCTGAACTTGCGGTCGTAGGACCATGCTGCATCGGCAGTTGAGGCGATGCGGAAGATATTGTCAGCACCGACCACGGAATTAGTAATCGTGAATAATCCACCGCCGCCGTCATCTTCAGTGTTGTATCCACGGACGAAGATGGACTTGTTCAATCCTCCAACGAGCCGAGTCTTGAGCGCTGCGACATTCGGAAGTTCCTCGACGAATCGCTGCGCGACCGCTGGCAGGCAAACCAACAGCACTAAAAGGATGAGGATTCGTTTCATGGCGCGTTCAGAAGGTCGAAAGAGTTGACTCCAGGTTGGCCAGTTGGTTGTCGGGGTGTCGCTCTCTGTGCAGGCTGATTGGTTGTCGATGCCCCTGTGCTATTCAGATAGCGTCTAGCGCTGATCACATAATCTCGCGCATTTCCTCCCGCATTCATCAGAAGTTCCTCCAACACTGGCTCGCTGAGTACGGCAGCCTTTACAAGATGAGGAATGTCGGATGCAGTCGTATTTGCTGCCCAAGACCTAAGCGGGCCACTCAAAATAGCCCTCGTGAGTGTTTTCCACCCCATCCAGGCAGGAACTGCTGACGCACCCTTAGCTACAATTTTGCTGATCATTCCTGGCCCGACCTTGAGATCAAATATCTCCACCAATTCACCAATGCTTTCGCCTTTTATAAGCATTCCGGTGCCCTGGGCTATATCAGCCGCTTTTTCGATTGGTCCTAGCGCCTTAGCGAAATCCTCAACATTGGTGAATTTATCGCCAAGAAATTGCCTGTACTTGGCGTTCATTTTGGGGTCTTTGATTACCGCTTCTATGGCGCTCCTGTTCCATTTCTTGGCCTGGCCTAAAATCTGTTCTACAATTTTATCTTGAACCATTGGTAACAGACTAGGATCATGCTTGGAGATATAGTCTTTTACAGCCTTGGATTCAGATTCAGTAGCGGTCCCCAGAAAACGATTTACCAATTGCTGTGGGTCTATGGCAATATTGGTTTCTTCACCGCCCTTTATCTTCCGCATCAAAGTAGTGGTGTATTCTTCTTTGATTGCATTTTCTGCTTTCAGAACTCTATCGACGCTCTTTGAACCAGCCATTAAAGCTTCGGCTTCTGCTCGCGGAATAGTGCCCTGCACGCCTCCGAGCACCCTGGCTTGCTGAATAATGGCATCACCATTTTTTCCAAATACGTCTTGAAATAATTCGCGTGTCCCCGGATTCGTCTTGAGAGCTTGGAGATTTTCGGCCAATGCCCCACCATTTACGAATTGTGAATTAATAGATTGAGTCCCGGACTTGGTGAGCATCCCATCAACAAGGGATTGTTTGACTATCTTTACAGGCTCACTGTTCTTTCCGGTAACATCAACTAGGCGTCTATACAGGTCTGTGTTTCCAGTGAAGCGATTCAAAATCTCCATGTTATCTGGAGAGCCTGGAACTCCTGGCTTGCGGAGAATGTCCGCAATGCCTGATTGATAGAATGGCAATTGCTTGGTGCGGTAAAGCTTGTTAGCTGCGTCTATCTGCGCCTTGAATGCTGGATCGCGGACATTCTTCGCAGCGTCCTCCATCTTAGCGGTTATCGCCGCATCCACCTTTCCGGCGTAGTAATCCTTCACTGTGCGATCGGCAGGGCTATCCTCGATTTGCTGCCGGAACATAGCACGGGCATTCTTGAGCTGTTCGTAGCTTGCCACTTTTGGCACCTCCAGGGAGAGCGTTCCAGCAAGGCCGGGAACGCCTTCAGCTTCTTTGGAAACCTTGGCGAGATTCACCGCTAGATCGTCGGTTGGAATATCGGCTACTTTCATCCCTGGAATGCTGTATGCCTTTCCTACATCAGCTTTCACCTGATTGAAAATATCCTGCACTCCAGTCCGCGCAACGGCTCCACGTTCAGACGGCAGAAATTGTCCCGGAGGCATCGGAACGGATTTACCCAATGCTCTATCCAGTTTGGCAGCTTCACCAGCCGTCAGAGTTTCACGAAGCGTTGCGAGAGCTGCATCTTGTTCAGCGCGTGCCTGTCTCACAACTGCAATCATATCATTACCAACCTGCTCATCGGTGCCGCTGAGCGCGGTCATAGCGCGTCCCATAGATTGTTTCTGAGCTTCTCGATTGGCCAAGAATTTTTCCCAAATAGCCCTCGCCTGTGGTTTCGCCTGGGAGACAGCTTCACCCATTATGGCTAATGGTTGCCCACTAGCTTCCCCCATCGTATAGTCAATTGGCTCTACCCCTAACTTGTCCGCAAGGCGTGCATTAGAAAGCTTACCTTCAAGTTGAACTGGCGTATTCCATAGCGCGAGAGGCGCACGAATAGCCTTTTGCGCCATGTTGAACAGCTTAAACCCGCCCAGCGTCACGGCATCTAAAGCCATCTGGCCTGGGATCTGTTCAGCCTTCTGAACAAGCGTGCTTCCAATCTCCGGTGGTTGTCCCTCTTCTTTTCGGATGCCGATTTCTTTGGCAGCTTCAAAAGTCTTTTGCCCGGTAGCTCCGGCAAATATGGTCGTCAACGCCTTAACCAATCCTCCCGCCCTAGCCATCGCCACCGGAGCGGCGACTTCCGGTAATGCCATGCCCAGCATGGCCCCAGCCGCTTCGGGCCAATGGCTTGCTAGGGCTGCAAAGTCTCCGACCGTCATTTCCTTTTCGTTGAGCTTTACGTCCTTCGTAGCGTCAGGCTTAGCACCGGGGGATTTGTCGGGAAGCGTGACGATCAGATCGTGGCCTGATTTATCTACTCTTACATTTTCTGCACCCAAAACGCTCTGGGCATATTTAAGCTGTTCATTTATCCCTTCGCGCTTGGCTACTCCATAACGCAACATCGGACTGACTGCCGTTTGCCCGAAATCCCTAGTGAAGATGAATGGCTGTTCCTGCTTTTCCGGGTCTTGCTCCGTTCGCGTATAGAGCGGGACTCCAGGTCTTTGGTTCTCGGCAATGAACGTCTCTTCAGGCGTGAGGAACTTGTTCGGCGTGACATAGGGTGTTGCCGGACCATAACGCCTGAGCGATTCCTTGGCCGCCTCGTTAGTCATTGGTGCCAGCGATGAAGTGATGTCCTGAACCGTGATCGGCGCTTTCACCGCTGGCGCAACATCAGGCCCGTTCAGCAAATCATCCGAATAAACTGGAGCGAGTTCAGCCATTAAGGTGCTGGGGTTTGTGGCCGTGGCGGAATGCCGTACTGTTCTTCAAGCACCTCTTGGGCGTCTGCCATCTCGCGCATAATTGCGGCATTGGCAGCAGCCGATTTCATTTTGTTTTCCTGCACCGCCCGCTGAATTTCAGCTTTCTTCTTTTTGAACATCGACACCACCTCGTCTTGAGTTTGCATCGACCAATATGGTGGCGGTACGCCTTGCGCGCGCGCATCCTCATAAGTCCAACGCTTAAGAATCGTCTGGAGCGTTTTCATCTTTTGATTGATGTCACGCGCACTCTCTATGATGCCTGGACTTGGCAGCGCTGCATTCGCCTCCGCTTTGTCCTCTTTGGTCGCCCTTGGGCTATAAACAATCGAATTGGCCAGCTTCTTTTGAACCGTGATGAGTTTCGTGCGATCATCAATCCGTTTATCGCTCGCCAGTTCTGGAAAGTAATCGCCAAGCAACCTGTCGAAGATGACATTGCCGACAACGCCACGAATCCCGACGCTCGACGGGTCCAACCCTTCGAGGCTCTTGGCAATGTCGAAATTCTTCCGATTGTTCAGCATGTCCTTCTGGGCATCAGTTTGAAGCCCTGGGGTTATGCCTTGAGGCATCCCGCCGCCCTTGGTCTGCGAGAACATCAAATTGCCGTTTACGTCAAAGACTTGGGTAGCCTCTTTTCCACCACCAAGTATAGGAGCATTAGCCCTTAGTTCGGCACGTCGCTGGGCTGCTTCGCCTTGCGTCATCGCTGGTTTGCCCTGCGCTACAAGGATTCTGTTTTCATCGGCTAACTGATTGTCTATGGCATCTTGAAGCGATGTTTCCTTCTGCGGCATGGACGCCTTGAGTTCAGCCGTATACGCGCGCATCTCCAGTTCGTTTTGTTTGATCTGGGCAGCGGCAGACATTTTCGTGTTCAGTTGAATCACCTGCAAAGCTTGTGGGTCTGCCACGCCAACCTTTGCGATCGTGCCGTAGAGTTTGCTAACATCCGAAGGCACGTCCCAATCGGTTTTACTAATCTGATTCCAAATCTCTGCACTGCCCGCTTTCGCCTTGAGCATCGTTGACAGTTGCTCTTGATGGATCTGCCGATCCAACGCCTCATTCGCCAACCGCGCCTGCATCTCCTGCTGCCTCAGCGGTAGCAATGACTTCTCAATGTCCAATTGCTGTTGCCGCTGCTTCAACTGAAACGCCTCAGCAAGGCTCATCGGCTGGTTGCTGTCAGGCCGTTGCTGCAACCATGCGGGTTCGTAGTTGAGGTTCAGTTCAGCCATTTATGCCGCCCCAGTTGGGTAGTAATCCCACATATTGCCGCGACCCCACCCGGCATCTCTTGTGGCAGGCGTCGTGTCTTGCGCGGTTAGACCGCCGCCCATTCCGCCGCCGCCCATCGCACCGCTGATACCCATCGTCGCCGCGCTCGCCCCGATGTTCTCAAGCCAGTCGGTTAGGCCGGTTACCGCTATTTCCCAACCCTTGGGCATATTAGCTTGTTGTGCTTTTAGGAAGTTAAAGTTCCAGCGATTGTTGCGTTCGTCGTACGCCCTATCTACTGCCCTTTGAGGACTCAAGAACATGCCAGAGACATCAGCTAGTTGAGGGAGACGGACCGATTGCAGCCATCGTTCAGATGCCGAAAGACCTTCTCGAATGATGCCCAATGAGGTTAGGCCCAAATCCTCCGCCTCCGCTGCGCCAGCCATGCCCGACCCGCCATAGCCTCCAGCGAATGATTTCGCACCACGCGAACGCTGAACCACTCTCTGAACATCCTCCGGCACCTCGCCCCTGAGCATCGACGAGAGTTGCCTTCCTCCCGTTTGCATTATCTCGTCGTAATACGGGGTCGCCTCCCGCACCATTTTTTGAAGCTCATCGAAATTGAACTTGTTAATATAGCCAGCAAGTTGGGTAGCTCCCGGCGCTGCCGCAATATTTCCAGCAATGGTTTGCTGTTGGACTGCCTGAGCGTTTACGTCCGCGAGTTCGGGGATCTTAACGGTTTTGAACGTTTTTTTCGTCCCTATCAAATTTGCTAAAACTTCGGCTGACATATCAGATCATATTCTCGATGTAGCCCGCGCCGAATAGCGCTGGGTCTTGGAAGCGCGGTGTGGCTACGGGGCCGTCGCCGTTGAAGTTGGCTAGTTCCTCTTCGAGCAGTGGAATCGCGCCACCCCTTCGCCCCGGCGTGCCGTATTCGTTCGTCAGCGTTCCCTCGATCAATTTGAGCGCTGCATCGTATTGCCCGTTCTCTTCCTGAAGGATGCCCTGAACGCAGAGCTTGAGCGCTTGCAAGTTGCCGATGATCAGATAGTCGGTGTCACGCGCCACTGGAATGAAAGCCATCTTGACCAGCAAATCGACAGTGTGCAGGTCGCAATCGTTGTCACACTCGTTGTTCGTCGGAGAATCCGGCAAGCCAGGAATAAGGTAGCGTCGATACTGCGGCAGCGTTTCGTCTGGTTCGTAAACAGCCAGAGCAGTCACGTTGGCCATGCTCGGCACGTCGTACGAGTAAAGACGAATATTGCCGTTCGTGACGGGCTTCTGCACGCCGGTCAAGCTGCTGAAATAATTGACGGTGATTTGAAATGTCGTGCTCAAGGGAACGCGCTCGCCGTCAATCCATGTGCCATCTGGAAGCTGCGTTAAGATCCAATTGGAGTTCTCATCGAATCCTTGAAGCAGAATGTAAGCGTCTGGATCTTCGTCGATGTCCGCATAGACCTTTATCTTCTGCGTCCTGCTACTCATCTCATCAAACGCCACGGCAAGGCCACGAGTAATCAGCGTGTTGCCGGGGCAGTCGCCTTCGCCCAAGATGCCGTAGGAAGTCCCTTGGAACTCAAAGAATTCGTTTCGTATCATGCCGGGACAATTGCAGAGGGCGAAACCTTCAACGGTCTCGAAATGGCGGGGAAGCGTGATGCACGCAGAGCTTATACACGTTCGATACCGTTGGAATGTCCCCTTCCATTTGCCGCGCGGAAGCAACCGCTGCACAGCTTCGTTTAGATACGAGACGCAACGCGGATCGGTGCAGCATGTCCCCAACACCTTGGCAATGGTTGGCCTTGCCGCGCCTAATGTGAGTCTCATCAAACTGTATAGTAAGCCCGCGCCGTCCGCTTTACGACATATACCGCAACGTAAGGCGGCATGTTCTCGTGTGGCTTTGAATCCACCGGAGGCGTGGCCGAAGTATCCCCGCCTGCGTTAGCCAGCGTCGTGTTGATCGGAACTTCCTGTGTGGCAACCCCGGCCAGTCCGTCATTGTTCGGATATACGTTCCCGGTCCCGGCACCACCTGCCGGATCGCTCCCCCAGATTTTATTGGCAGGTTTCCCGGCCTGTTCCTCGGCTTGCGGCGTATGCGTGTGCGGGAACATTTCCTCCAGTGTGAGCTTCACCTGATCCAATCCGCCCGTATCGCCCACGGCCAGAACTGTCGTTGACACTGGCAGCGTTCCCACGCCGACAATCGTTCGCGCGGCAAATGCCGTGTCTTGTTCCCAGAAACTTCCCGTGACTTGCGTTGGAGGCGTCACAGTCGGATCGATACCATCGCCGCCGTCGAAGGCGTAAAGGTTGGCTAGTGTGCCAACCCAAATCTGCCGCATGTCGGAAGATGCAGGGACGGGATGTTTCTTCGTCCACCTGCCATAGCCAAAGGTCCACGTTCCAAGATCACCGCCAGAAACGTCGGTGCGTATCCACGGCTTGTTCTGGTCGTCAACGCCGGGGATGTCCGAACCGTAATTGAAGCCGATGCCGAGATTGCCGGGGATTGTGCCGAATGCGCCGGTGAAAATGTCGATGACCAGTTGTGCCCAAGTCGAGAAACAATAGCCGGGAGGCAGGCTTCCTGGCGTCAATGGGATTTGTTGTGGCGTTGGCATTATTGTTCTTCCATTGGGTGACACGCCGTCGCATACTCAGGAATATGACAACTCAAGTCAGGACAATGGTTAAGTGTATTGATTGCCCGAAAATGATACTGAAGCAATACAAGCCGACGCTTACAGGCAGATGCAAGAAGTGCCAAGCAAAGTGGGAGCGAGCGAATCCAAGGCGCTTGGGCTATCAGGGGCGAAGCCTTTCGCGTGGATACGTCCGACTCAAGCAATGGGGGCATCATTTGGCAGACAAAGACGGGTGGGTCTACGAGCATCGCATGGTGATGGAAACCAAGCTCGGGAGACCTCTCAGGCCCGGTGAGATTGTTCACCATATTGATGGCAACCCCGCAAACAATGCACCCGAAAATCTCTGCGCTTGCCAGGGACTTGCCGAGCACATGAAACATCATCCAAAATGGAGCAGGAGAAAGCGCGTTCATTCCGATGAATAAGTGAACGGGTTGATGTCGCATCCAGCTACGGTTTGGCACGGACCTTCTCCTCTGCATTCCCCAAGTGGAGACTCGTCCGTCCAATGAACGTGCAGTACCAGTTTTTTAATCCGGCAATACCCTTCGATCGTCTGTCTCACCTGAAACTCAAATCCCAAATCGAATGGCTTATCCACGTCTGCCTCGCATGAATCGGGAGGCTTTGGGAACTTGATGTCGGGTCGATACTGGAGCCGAAGCTGCCTTGGGCCAGTCTGCGGAGAGCCGCAAGTCGGCGTCTCGCACTCTTGAAACTCCGCACATTCGCTCCATGCGGTCCAGTCTAGCCACAGAGGATAGCTGTCGGGCCGGAACTGGAGATTGAAATTCACCGCCCCATAAAGTTCATCGACCGATTGCTGGCCGGTCATAAGCCGCTTCAATCCCAATCCCTGATCGCTGAACCGCAGAGAACGGTCCTCGTGCGACCAAACGATGCGTTTTGACTGGTTGTCCTGCTTGTCCGCACGGCTCAATTCCCAAAGCTCAATCTTGTTCGCATTCGACAGCGTGAACATGAAACAGCGCTCGGTCTTGTTCACGGTCGCTGTCAGGATTTGCAGTATCTTCAAGCCCGTCCACACGCCATTCCAGGCTGGAGGCGACTGCCTTCCAATGCCAGCTACGGTCGAGAAATCAAGGGCAGTAAGTCCACGGAAATACGTGCCGTGCGTTGTCCAGACGGGGCTTAAGGTTGTTAATAATCTGTTGTCAAAGTTTACCGAGCTTCCGTGATTCAGTGTCGCTTGCTGGTCAAATTCTAGGATTGGCCGGATCTCATCGGACATGCCACTGTTCGACCATGTATTTTGGCCACCCAACTGAAAGTTCCTGCGAGCCACAATAAAGCTGCGAATGTCGTTTAGGGAACGAAACCACAGATCGGAGTTCACTTGCGACACTACGGTTTGATTCACTGGCCCTGGACCGATCATTGAGATGGTTTGAATCGGGTACGTCACCAGTTTCCAGATTGCACGGTCGATTGGCGCGTTCACTGAGAACGCCTGAGTCTCCGTGAAGATGATGAGCGGCCCCTGTCCCGTCGAGGTGTCCAGAACCGCAATCGGCACAATGGCCGTTATCTGCCCCGCAGAATCCGGTATCGAGAACGCCCCGCCCGTGGCGAGCAAATCGTTCTCAGTCATCTTAAGGACCGCATCGCGGTAATTATAGGTTGCCGTTCCGCTCGGACCATAAACCAGATCGCCAGCAACGAATTGGTGCCGATCCGGTGATGCGATCCAAATTCTGCCCATGACGTAGGCCATGACGGTGCCTACGGGGATTTCCGAAGGCGTGGCTCGGCGAGGGGTCGCTCCGTCGAAAATGTACGGGGAACTTACCCCATTTTGTTTGATGAAGAATTGATCGGCCTGGATCATCCAAGAGAATTCAAGCAGGGACGAATCGGGGTCGCCTGGAATCGTGATGTCCTGCACCTTGAACTGATTGGCGATGTCGATCTTGAACATGCGCCCACCGATTTCCGCCATCAGCACATCATCGCCGGATGCGGTGCGGTAGCGATGCGCCCCCTGAAACTTGGCATCCTCGAAGAGTGCGGAGTCCACGCCGGGGAATCGCAACGTTCGCTTGTTTACGCCGGGACGAGGTTTGATGTAGCCGCCACGCATCTGAGCGTTGACCGCTGCCGCGACTTGCGTTGGCTTGATAAGCGAAGGCGCAAGGCCGGAATCCACACCCGCTTCAAGCGTTGTAAACCCGTCTGTAAGTCTGCGCGGATCTTTAGTCATACTTATCTCCAAAGACCCAAATGTTAGCTGTCGGAATCGGTGGTGCCGCAATCGACACGCTCAATGAAAAGTAGATGATCGGCACAACCACGACAGCAGCCAGCGGGTAAGCGTCCAGCGTGAGCGCTTTCCAGTCCACAACCGTTACCAGCGTGTTGTAGGTCTGTGCTGCTCCGACGATGACGTTTCCCGTCTTGAGCGGCCCGGTGTAAATTCCACCAGAGGGAGCAATCGTGCTGAAATCCATGCTTGGACTTTCCACAATAATGTCCGTAATCCGGCAACGGCTGGACGAAAGAGCTATTGGCTGATCCGCATTTGTGTTGAACACGGCCCCGATGAGTGAGCCGAGCATTCCCCGGCGTGGCAGATAAATAGCCGTAGGGACCCCAGCCGGACCTGTGGGGCCTGCGGGACCGACCGCACCTGCGGGACCGGCAACGCCGGGAACTCCCTGCGGTCCTGCCGGCCCTGGCGCACCGTCAGCACCGATCGGCCCCGTAGGGCCTGGAGGCCCAAGTCCGATCGGCCCCTCAGGTCCAGTAGGAGTGAGCTTTGCCCCGCTCGGAATCACCGTGCCAGCATCTACGTTGTTTGGATATGCGCCCATTTATGGAAAGGGAATCTCCGCGACGGTTAAACGCGCCCATTGAGTCGCAGTACTGGCATCAGTCCCAATAACCAATGAATCCCCGGGAAAAAGAACAAACCCAAGAGACGTGCCTAAAGATTTATCAGAAACTGAGACAGTTTTGAGAATATTACTGTTATTTGCGGAACCCCCGGAAGGCACAGCGTAATACGAGACTGTTCGAGAAGTTCCGGAATCATTGACATATTCAATGAATAGGGAGGGAGACGCCACGACTCCTTGCGTTGGAAATGTCATACCCACCGCACATTTGCTCGCTGGGCAGGTATAAATGGTGTTAAGACCCGCAGCCAAAGACATTATCCTTGGAGAATAAACAGGAAGGTTATTCGGAAACAAAAAACCACACAGAAAGATATTAGCCCCAACCAAGGTTGTATTGACTGCGATCGTTTCTCCCGACTCAAAGATGAAATTTTGCCCGCTTGTCAGCAGGCCTAGAGTGAAATTACTCGCCAGGGTGACATTTCCCGCAAAGCGATAGTAAACACCATTAGTCTTGACGAGCATGTACGCTGTCGTTGAGCCATTGGTTGTTCCGCCGCTTATCTGTGAAGCAAGGAAACGTCGCCCCGCAGGGACGGTGAAAATATCGGTCGTATTACTTGGGATAAGGGACGAGCGGATATTGGTCACAACCAGATCGCTAGTACCAAAACCGTACTGCGCACCGTAGTAAAGAGCTTGAAGGCTGGACCGCCCGATGGGTAAGCCGTTATACGTCAAATCCGTCCCGTTGTCGGCCACCAGATTAGTCTGCCCGCTCAGAGATATGCTTCCTGCCACCGCTTCCAATACGTTGCTGCCATTTATCCGCAACCGGATTGAAAACGGGCCGACTGCATCGAAGGTGAGATTAGTATTCGCCACCACCAGTTTGTCCGCATACGCTTGAATTGATTGACCGGCTGCACCAGCCACCGCAAGGTTTAACAACAAATCGCCAGTGTCGTTGGTGTGGACGATGCTCAGAAAGCCCAAGGCCGGATCGTAAAAGAGCGCATTGGAGTACGCAGTTGGAGAGGCGACAAATTTACCGCTGGGAAAATCGAAATAAGGAATCGCCCCTCCAACGATGTCGGTGTCGAACGTGTTCGTCGTGAAAACGGTTTCCTCAATTGGAACAATCGCGGCCCGGCAATTGAGCGCCAGCAGTGCGAACATTAAGATTCTAAATAAGGTGTTCACGCGATTCTCAATTCCCATCCGGTGTCATTAGTTCCTGCACCCGTCTTGAGCCACACGGCTCCGACATCATCGTAGAACACGGCAGGACGGGTTGCGGTGACAACGCCATTTGGATCGCCTGTTCCGAAAAACACCTGAGCTTCAGTCAGGCCGATACCAGTCGCCGCATCATCGCGGAGATTCAGCAAGGTGAGCGTCGTCGCGTCGGGAATGCCGACAACTTGGAAGTAGCCTGCCAGTGCGAGGTAAATCACCTGTCCGATGCTGAACACCGAAGAATCCTCAACGCTCGCGTCGGCGCTGCTGCCTTGTTCGGGAACGGTGAAGTCGGCAGTCAGGATCGTGCTGGCCGATGCGCCGTCCGCACCATCAGCGCCGGGAAGTCCGTTCGTCCCGCGCGGGCCGGGGATTGAGGTTGCAAGGCAAACGCGAGTTGGAAGAGCCATATCAGATTGGGACTTCCTCCCAAACAATCATCGATGCCGCACTGTGAGCGACTGGCGTAGTGGTTGCGAATAATGCCAGAACGCCACCGGGGGGAACAATCCACGCTCCATCTATATTTTCAAATGATGGGACGTAAGAGGGAACAAATCCAACTGCGGTGCCTACCTGAGAGAAGTTCCCTATCGTGCCACTGCCAAGCGCCGACACGCCCTTAACGGTGATCGTGCCTGTCATTCCAGTGAGCGCGATCCCGGACATATCCTTGGCAAAGGAACCTGTGGCTATGAGAGTTTTGCGATTTAATGGAGTGCTGCCTGTTGAGATTGCACTATTACCGACGCTGGTTGCCCATACGAATGGAGCGCCACCCAACGCCGTTGCTGCGGTGACAGCTACTCCAAGGAAAGCTTGAAGTATAACCAGATTGACGGGTGACGTGGATGGATTCCAGACTCCGACGATAGGCTTGGAAGTGGCATCCAATTGCGTGCTCCAAATGACGTTAGTGATAGCGGTTAATCCCATCCCTCCGCTGAATACCGCGCCCCGCACATTCTGCTCATAGAAGCGTCCGTGCAGTTGTTGGACTATTTGCTCGCCCAGTTTGCCCTGGCGGAAAGGCTGAGTCCCAACACCATCACTCAGGAGTGACGGTCCTACCTGTCCACATGCTTCAACTTTCATAATAGTTCTTCCAGTTCTCCAGGGAGTTCAAAGCCTTGCGCGATTAGGAATCGTGCCAATTCCGCCATCTGGATCTCCAATGCCTCGACGCGCTCGTTAAGCGGTATGTCCAGATCGTCCCCTGATTGCAATCGTTGCGTCACGGGCTGGCCAGTAACGCCAGAACGATCATCTGCCAGGACGAGTGGTTTTTGGTCTGCCATTACAAGAGAATCGGAGATTTTATGTCCACCATTAGCTCAGTCGTGCTTAGCGCGATTCCCAATTCCACAACATATTGGCCGGTCGTCGTAGGGGCTGTCGCTGTGGCAATCCCGGCGGTTGCCGCAGACAGGTAATACCTCGTCTTGAAAGTCAGGCCCCCTGTCGTCCCAAATACCGCATCCCATTGAGTTGTCGTCGCGGTCAATACTCCGTTGACCAGCACCATTCCAGCAACGCCGTTTGTTATGCTCGCTTGCTGAACCAAGCCCATGACGTCTTTCGTTCCGCTTGCGTCAGCCTTGGCTTTCTTCACGCCGTCTGCGGCATCATTGTAAACCGGAGTGCAGATCACTATCGCACCTGCCTCGTCATTCGTCTGACTTACAACATCGCCGCCGCCTACCGCCGTGACATCGAGCGTGTCGGTGGACTGGAGTTGCTGAATCTGACCCGCGTTGATGACCAGTGGTTTTCTGAGAGCCATAAATTATTTCCTAAAGCAGAACGGTGTCCTCCATGTCAATGATGATGGTCGTCGCGTTCTTTGCCGTGCCCATTTTCTTGCTCCAGCCAGTTGAGGGAGCAATCGAGGACAACCCGGCGCCATTCACGAAAATCGAATCGCCAGAAGTCCACGTCCACGCTGGATTGACAAGTTCACCGAGCATTTGAACTGAGCCAGAGAAACCGTTGGCAATCGCGGCTATGGCAACCCCGACTACCTTGCCAAGATGAGCGAATTCACCAGAATCGGCTGTCTTGCCACTGGTCGTCACGGCGACGAATTCCGGTATGTCCTCGGTGGCCACGATATTAACGGTGGCATTCGTGGTTCCTGATGGACCTTCCGGCCCCTGCGCTCCATCTTCGCCTGGAGGACCAATCGGGCCAATCGTTCCCACCCCATCGCGTCCATCCAACCCGCGCGCGCCAGCAGGACCAGCGGGACCTGGAGTGGCAATCAATCGTCCAGGGGCCAATCCGATCATGTAAGAGTCAGGACCGCTCGGTGCGACTGTGATCTCACCGGGTTTGCCGAATAGTTTTGGGGTGATCGCGTTCATCCTTTGAACTTGAGCCACCTGCCGGGATCGGCTGCGTCGATTGAGTCGGGCTTCACAATGGAAATGCCGTCATCGAGATCGAGTGAGGCTGCATCGAAAAAGTAGAAACCAGAGTTTGTCGCCCCTTGGTTCGGCCGATCGTAAACCTGAGCCGGAGTGTCATCGACCAGAATAGCCGCGCGGGATTCCTGCCGAAGGATCGCAACAGTGTCATAAAAATTGACTCCGCTGACGCTCGTTGGAACCGGCAAATCGACTATGTTGACTTCGCAGCAAGTGGAGCAGCAGTCGTTGACGGATGAGGGCAGGATGCTAGGCACGATTTTTGAACGCTTCGGTTATTCGATTTCCCATTCCTTCCTCGGTCCCATAGTCCTCATCATCTTTCTTTCCGTCATCGAGGATCGGCGCGTCTCCGACTTTGATGATGCAAATCTTGCCGCTCTTCTTGAGCTTGAACGTGGCGATGTCCTCGAACGTCTCGCCGTCTTTCAATCCCTCTGGCAAGATATAGGACTCTGGCGGCTGAAACTCAGGATAAGCTGCCATAAAATGAGGCGGGCCGATCCACCGGCCCGCCGATTGAATTACGAGTATTGGCCTTCGATGCCTACTTCATTGATCTTCACGTCCGCGCGCCAATTTATAGTTGTAACCGCTGCGCCCGTGACACGAATGATAATTGCGGGAACTGTGCCCGCCGCGAGAACAACTGTTCCGGCTACGATTTCGCAATCGTAGGCAGCGTTATCCTCGTGAGTGGCAATCGAGGTTGTCGAACCGGCTTGCGTGAGCGCGCCAAGCACGTCCGTTTTGAACGTCGCCGCCCGCTTGTAGCCTGCCGCAGCCGTGAAATCGGTTTTCAAGCCGACCACGTTTGCGTCAACCAGATAGCATTTGCCGGGACTGGTTCGGAAGTACGACAGCGTTGTCACTGTCGCGTCCGTGGTTTGTAGCGCCTCACCGAGTAAGGCCAATGTATTGTGTGCGTTTGCCATAATAGTTTTTCTTTCTCGGTTAAGGGTTAGCTAACGCAGGCAGTTGCCGCGATTGCAGGGTCACAACGCAGATGCACAAAGGCAACGCCGCGCTCCGGGTGAACCGGCATCGGCGCTTCCGCCAAGATCCCGCGATGATAGATGATGTTACCGTCAGGATTACAAACGCGATCGGGAATATTCATCACCTTCCAGACGCCCGTGTAATTCACCGGGTTGAAGGGGAATTTGTTGGCCACCGTCCCAATAGGTCGGGGAATGAGGCTCTTGTAAACGGTCGGATCGAAGATAACCGTTTCTTCGTATGGGGCCGTCTCGTAGGACGGGTTGATCTCAGCTTTGACGCCCTTGGTCGCTGCCGTGGTGTAGAACGCCGGGACTTCGGTGTAAACGCCGCCAGCGCAGGTGAACCGACGAGGATAATCATCGATCAGGTGAACAAACCCGCGATAGATGCGCCGGTCGGTCAGGAATGGCTTGAGCAGTTCATTCGGTTGGCCATACCTCAGGTCCTGGCGAATGTCCGCGTTGTTGAAGATCAAACTGTTCGCCGTCTCCCATGATGTCAGCAAGGTGAGAACAGCCGAGCCGTTATCGGTAACCATCGCTGATTGCCGGGCACCATCCCGGCGAAGCTTGGCCGCGTAGATGTCCAGCAAACCTTGGGTGAGAATCGAGCTTGGACAGGTCGCGGGATACGTGAGCGCCCCGGTATTGCTTTCGACGGGGCCAGAGAGGGTGGCAACGACTTTGCGTTTGACCATCCTGAAGTAGTTGTGGCGATAGCGAATCTCCCATTCGAGGCGGGAGTACTCGCCAAGGATGTCCACGATGGCATTGAGCTGCTGTTGCAACTCAAACGGGCCGCGCATGGATTCAGCGCAGAAATCCGGGCCTTCCAGAAAGATCCGCTGCATGTTGAATGAGCGAGTCGTGCTGGCGATGCCGACTTTCGTCGCTGGGGCCAGACACATACCGCCTTCAGCCCCATCGGATTCGGAGCTAAGGACGTTGTGCCAGGTGGGTTCGACTTCGGTTGGAGCCGAGCGTTCATAGGTCAGAACCGACCATGAATCGCCCATGCCTTCAGGGACTACGCCGCGTTGAACGAGGCGGATGATTGGGGTATCGGCAAAGTGCCGGGTGTAAATTTCGTTGGCGATGAAGCGACCGCTTTCGCGTGTCACAACTTCGGTAATTGCTGTGCAAGACATAAGACAAAAGTGAACGATCAGAAAATCCTTGAACGGCACGCACACGCGCGACGTGGACCTTCGGAGTTTTTGTCTTGTGGCCGGGAAGACTATGTTGGCCGTTTGCAGTTCGGCTCAGGACTGCGCTTTAGAGCCTAGATTAGCGGAAGGTCTGGTCGGGACCGGGAGGACCGGGTTTTTTATTCCGTCAATCTGAGAAGCAGGATTACGCCTGAATCGGAGAAGCGTCAACAACTTTCTCGAATTCGCCATCTTTGAGCCTATACCTGATTGCGATTGGACCAGCGAATTGGAACGGTGGTAGAGGATCAATTACCGGAGTCCACCGGATTGTCCTGTACGCATCTTCGCTGAAAATGAACGCCGTTTCATATTCCGCATCAATGTATTCAGGATTGATGATCGGCCTGCGTTGCACCTTCCAAATCCGCTCGTACGTCTCCGCAGGCGGCAGGACGCTAAACCCGAACAGGGCGAGCGCGGAGTTTCTAAGGAATGATCGGCGGTTCATGCAAATATTTTATTATGACCTCGCCCTTGATTCTATTCACTGATTCGTAATCATGCATCGCACCGCAGAGCATCATCTGCTGGGACACCGCAATCCCAAACTCTTTCGCCTTGTCGTCGCTCAATTCTACTACATGCAGAATGGTTCGCCCATCGACCTGTTCAGTCCAACTGATCGTCCTCATGCCCTCTTTCTATACTTCCAACGCATATATCGGTAGTCCAACCACAGGGCAAGTTTCCAGTTTATCTTTAGCAGAACCGTCCAAAAGAGATTCATTCTGAACTTTCGATTTGTCATGTCCTTTGAAACACCTTGTATTTCTCATCGGCGTTGATCGCTTTGAATCCGTAGCCCTCGATCAATCCAAGCGCCTTCTGCGTCGAGCACCAATCCGAGTCATCGAAAATCCAAAAGCTCTTTCGCTTCAGCAAAGGGGCGAACTGTTTGACTTCACGGCAACTGATTTCTTCGGAATGATTGCCGTCTTGGTGAAAGAAATCAATCGAACGCTCAGGGAACATTCGTTGTGCCTGCGTACTGCTCGCGTAAATCCAGCGCAGGTGCCGCCCGAGCTTTAGATCCATAGTCGCCTTAACGAAGCCAGCGTAGATAGCGTCCAAATCCACTTTCTTGCTCCACCATTCGACATGCTCTGGCCCTTGCTCGCCCGCGATGGCATCCTCGACACTCCACGGGTCGATGCCATAAAACACGCCGCTGCCATTTTCGCGCAGAGCCATTGCGAGCGGGATCGCTGACTTGCCGCCGAACACACCCGTCTCAACCACGAGCTTCGGCTTATGCTCAAGAACAATGTCCGCCATGACAACCGCCTTCTCCGGAGTACACCAGCCTTCGAGCGGCTTCATAGCTGCGAGGATTGAGGCTTTGAATTGTTCGGTCATTTTCTCCTGTCCACGAAATAATCCACTAAGAGACTATAAATGCAGATGGCCAAGGCAACCGAATAGAGTGCTATGCAAATCCAGTGGTGTGTTTTGGTCATGCCGCGTAAAAGTACCTCGTCGGTTCCTTGGCGTATTCCCGATACCACGCAACCGCTTCACGTATCCCGTCCCGAATCGGATAGCGGCAAAACCACCCCAACAGCTTCAATTTCGACGCATCCAAATACTGCTCCTTGATCTCAACGAATTCCTTCTCCACAATCTCAGGCACCAAGTTGACGCCCATTTCTTCGATGATCATCTCGATGGTCTTGATGATCGTCTGGAATCCTGAGCCGCCTATGTTGTAAGGCTCACCCGGCAAACCAAAATCGGCAATCTTAATGTAGGCGTCAATCACGTCCTCGATAAACATGAACTCGCGCCGATACGCTCCGACGAGTTTGTAAATGACTGGCGGCTTCCCTTCGAGCAACTTCAAAATGCTGCCGGGAATAAGACGGGAGCGATTGAGATCGCCGGGGCCGAACACGTTGCCAGAGCGCACCACCGAAATATCCATGCCATAGGTGTCCGCGTAGGAGCGCGCAATCAAATCAGTGCAGGCTTTGGACGTGCCGTAGGGATCGCTCGGCAGGAGCGCCATGTCTTCGACGTACGGCAAATTGGTGTGCGTTCCGTAAGCCTTATCGCTGCTGGCGACCACCACCTTGCGCACATGCTTGGCCGCGCGTGCGGCCTCCAGCACGTTCACCGTCCCCATGACGTTCGTTTCCCAGCAAGTCACCGGGTCGATGATGCCCATTCTGAGAACGGCAATCGCGCCAAGGTGGAAGATGGTATCCACCTCGTATTTAGTAACGGCGTAACGAACGGCGTTGATGTCGGACAAATCTCCATAAGCAACAGAGATTCGGTCCAGAATGTCCCGCCTGCTTTTGTAATTCCGGTCGCGCACCAACCCGACGATGCGCTTTCCCTGAGACAGCAGCCGCGCGGCAAGTGCTGAGCCAATGAATCCATTTACGCCGGTGATGAGGATGTTTTCCATCAGTTATGGTTTTCGAACAGCATTAATGTCCTCCGTCCCCACGGGGCCTTCCACCTGTCCGAGAGCCGCAGCTTTTTCGTTTCCTCGGCAAGGTGCAAGAATCCCGCCCTGCTGAAATGATCAATCCACACGTCATCGCTGACGCAATGGACATGGTTGTACCCGTCCTGCCCCGGTTCACCATGCGTCACGCAGATGTGCTTGCACGCCTTAAACGCAGCCATGACGTTCGGAAGATGTCGCGCATCCACATGCTCAAGAAATTCAGATGACCAACCCAGATCGAATTTCTGCGTGAGTGGCGGTGGTCCTTGGTAGAAATCCCAAAGCAGCGTTGAACCGGGACACAGATTCTTTTCGATACAATCAGGGAATCCATCGACCGCCAAACCGGACATGCTGTGATCGAGAAACCACCGCAGCGCATGGCCGTAGCCGCAGCCAACGTCGAGGACCGTTTTGACGTTGTAATTGATCGCAAGATAGCCCCACACGTCTTGCATGATCGTGTTGGCATCGCCGCCCGGATAAGCACCGCCTAAATGTTCGTTGTTCATGGCGGAATGTTCGTGTCTAACTGCGTGGCCAGTCGCGGCAGAAAGGCGTAACAGTTCAGGTGCGGCATGCAGTCGAGTGCCAGCGCGATGTCAGTTCCCGCCCACACCTTTTCGCACCGGCTGAGAATCAGCGGAAGCGCTTTCTTCCGCACTGCGTATGCGTGCGTGCAAAGAGCATAACGAACGCGATGCAGTCGCCCCCACACCTCTTGCTTGTCGCTGCGTCCGGCACTGCAACAACTGCCGAGATAAAGCATATCCCAATCGTCCGGCAGATGGCTTATGGAATAGTCGAAGTGCGCCTTCCAGTCAGGCTCAAGTCTAACGTCATCCTCAAGCAGCACGAAGGCGTCCCCCTCGATGTAACTCAGCACCTTCCACAACATCAAATAAGACAGGTGCATGTTGATGTGCTTCTCGCCAATGTGATAGTTGCTGCCGGGGTGATCGATTTCGTAAGTGTGCTTCGTACCGTTTACCCCCGTGATGTTCGCATCTAAGCCGTAGAACGCTTCAGCCTTTATTCCAGCGCCACCCAACAGGCCCATCGTGAGAGAACTTTTTGCTTCGGCACCTTTAATTGTCAGGACGAATGTGCGCCAGCCGTTAAGTGGTTCGGTCATCCGTGCCTCGTAATGGTGAGCGTGCCTTTTTCGGGTGAGTGCGCCGTTGCGTAGCCGCGTTGCTGCGCCCACTTCGCCAACTGCGTGAAGCGGTCCAAGTGAGCAAGCCCTTCTATTGTTTCACCCGAGGCCAGCCATGCCGAGATATTGACGGTGACAGGCAATGTCTCCCCCTTTTTCAGGTTCGGCTTGTCGAGAGCGCTTTTGATGTCGGCCAGCATCATATCACCAGACCAGCACTGCTTCCATTTTCTCTTTGTCGAAGGCCGTGACCTTGTAGCGATGGCCTTGGAATTCGAATGTGGTCTTTCCACTGCTCAGAAGTTTCAGCGCTCTTTCCAACTGCATTGTTTCATCGGCTGACTCTGCCCGGCTTTCATAGTCTAGCTTGCCCCCGTCATTGGGACCACCGACGATTGATGCGGTAAACTTAAGGGTCATCACATTTTGTCGAACAACTCGCCAAGCGGTATCTCGATCCACGCGCAGGACTGGTCGTTGACTCCCAGGGTTGCGAGAAAAGTTTCTTCTCGCAGAATCGCGCCACACGGAAACACCACGAGCGGCCCTCCGAGCGTCCTGCGGTCTTCGTCGCTCCCTGCCAGCAACGGCTCAGGTGTTATCCGCGTCACCGCAAACGGCGGCTTCGCTTCAAACGCAAACGCGCCCATGAAATAGCGATTCTGTTTCTGTCTCCACGGCATTGAAGAATGGAAGAATGAGACATATTCATCGCCGACTTTCACCGGAGGCGTGCCGCCGCGAATGTGGCCATACTTCCATTCCAATGGAGTCGGCGTCTTGTGTTCTTTCTGCCGCATCTTGTCATCGAGTGCCACGACGATATGGGGCGAGAATTGGTAATCGAGATGCAACTGGCCTTCGTGAATGAACCACGTCCAATTTTTCTCGTGACCTGTCCCTGCGCCTGGATAGGGGCCGTTGTTCCCGTAACGCAGGTGAAGCGTGCTGACGCAATTCCACTGGCTGTCGAGCGTAGCCAATGCCTGATGCGCCTGAAACCTTGCCCCCATTAGCCACGAGCAATACCCAAGCAGGAATCCGGGGCCGTGCTGAATGATGCGCGGGTCTTCGTGTTGCTCGAACACTCCGCATTGCTTGGGGAGCACGATGGGGACGCTTTTGGTGATTGTGAGATTTTCCCCGAGACTGTGCCTGACAATATCGCTCTGCCACGGTTGAAACCCTGTGCGCCTCCACCGGCGACTCACCAGCCAGAGCGTTTTATTCTGTTCGGTCAACGCGCAGTTGAAATGGCATTCGGTGTTGTGCGATGGCAAGTCAAAGAAGCCGCACTTACAAGGCGTTTGCTTGGTGATTGACGGCCACGTTCTCGGCTTTGGTTTCGGCTTCGCAAATAACGATTTCAGCATGCCGCTTACCGAGCGCGGATCGCGCAGGCGATCGATAAGCGAACCATCCTTGCAGCGGTGAAAGAGCACCACGCCCGGTTGAATGATTTCATCGACAGATGCACTTGTGGGGAAGTGGGTCGAGTCACCATTCTCGTGGACGTGATGCTGAATCAGGTGATTGGCTTTGTGGGTTTGGGCGAGAGTATCGCGCGCGAGCATGACATCAAACGGCATCGCGCGGCAGAGCATGGCGTTGATTGAATAACGAGCTACTTCGGGTGGATAGACACCGACTCCCGCCATGTGTGGTTCGGTTCCGTTTTGGTCGGTGACGTAGCCCATGAAGGGCTTGCCGCCAGCCTCGTATTCTTTTCGGAGAGCTTCGATCCACCCCTTACGCACTGGCGTGCTGTCGGCTTCCCACCAGAGCCAGGGCAGCGGCTGGCGCGCCATGTGGCGCGCGGTTGATTGCCACGCCCAATTCTGCGGCTGTGGCCACTTTGGATCGCCACCCCACTCGGAATAGATGTCCATTACCACCCCGCCCGAAAATATTCGCATGGCTTTCTCGGATACCGCTCGGAAGGCAAATCCCTCTGGACACGAAATGGAGCATTCCGCTTCTATCTTCCCATCCAACTCAGCAACCCAATCCAGATTCTTGAGGACCAGTTCCTCGTCCTTGTGGCAGACTGGAATTACGACGAGCATTTAATCCCACCTATCAATTCGCACGTCCGTTTGGGATGTTTTAACGACGCGCATCCTCGTCGTCTCTGGCGGAATATTTGGAAAGTCAGGCGTTCGCACTACCTCTTCGACAAGGAATGATTCTCCCGGCTTAAGCGCGGCCAGAAGTTCCATCACGCTGCGACTCTCAAGTTTATCTATTGCCATCCACCAGCCTGTTTTGCTTTGATCGCAATAATCTCACCAGCGCTCATTCCTTCATACTGCTTGTCATCATCGACAGTTGATTCTTGGCCGCTGCCTTGTAGCTCGGGACCGCCGGCCTTGAGCGCCTCAAGTTCGGCATCCTTCTGCTTCTCCCGCTCCCGACTGGCCAGCAGGTCTTCCAGCAACCCCGGCGCTGCGGACGCCCAAAGAGCCGCTTTGGAGAATTCGTCCGCGCTGAGATTCATGTTGAGAATATTGCGCGCGTGCTCGATGCGTTTTTGGACTTCCGCGTTGTGCGTTTCGTCCCCGTCCTTTTTCTGGAAGAGAGCCAGTCCTTTTTCCGGGTCGCTCCATTTCTGGAGCCGGTCTTGGAACGTGCGCTCGAATTGCTGCTTCTGGTTTGCCTTGTTGTCCCGGTCGGCTTTCTGCATCGCTTCCCAGTTTTCCTTCGACTTTGAAATCGCCGTAGAGCGCTCAAGAGCGATTCGGTCCATTTCGACAATTGCCGATCCAAGTCTTGACTGTCGGGTAGGCCCAAGTTCGGCCATGACAGCCTCAAGCTGTTCAGTTCGCCAATCGCTGTCTGGAAGTTGTAATAGCTTAGAAACACGTTCCGCATGGCTGTCGCCAACTGCCTGTCGAGCGAGAGCGATAGCAGTGTCTGTCTTCGCCTTGAAATAGTTCTCGAATCGAGGGTCTTTCTCGACGGCGATCTGCTGCATGCGATCGAGCAGTTCGGCGTTGTGCTTTTTGATGGTTTCGAATTCATTGCGTTCCGTTTCCCATGACTTCCATTTCTCCTGCTCTTTGGCGTACTTTTCCTGCTCGGCCTTGAACTTCGCGTTCTCTTCCTTCAGCCGCGCGCGTTCCTCGTTCACCTCTTTCCACTGCGCGGCTTTGGCTGGCGGTTTGACTTCTGGCGCTCCAGAGGAGGTTTCGACGGGTTTAACTTCTGCCGCCGATGAGTCCACCTCGTCAGCGGTTGGCTGTGTCGTTCTCGCTGGAGCAATAGCTGGCTTGGGTTTGAATTCGTCCGGTCTGACCGTGGCGAATGCTTTGGCCAGATCCGCCTCCATCTCCGCGCCGAAATATTGGTCCTGTTGAGTGCCGTTGGTTGTAGCGACCACCGGCGGGGCCGTTGGGCTAATGACTTGTTCTGGCATAATTATCCTTCACTGGTTTGCGCGTAATCGGTGTTGTCGTAATCCGCTGGGATTTCTTCGGTCACGGCTTTCGGGAATTCCCGCAAAGACAAAAGCAGGCTGTAGCAGTCACTGTATCCCTCTTTGCGTCCAAGCTCGACGTTGCATTGCGTATCCGTTACTGCCTGCCCCCTGATTGGGAAGCCGGTAGGCTGCTGGCTCGATATGACGGAAAGCACGTAGGCGAATTCCGGTGATTGCTTCGCCCAGTTCACCAGCCCATCGTCGGCGTGCCACCGCTCAAGGGTCATCTCGTGGCGGATAGGACGCGCGACAACAGGCGCTTTTCGCTCAACTCTTGGCCGCTGGAATAGCTTCTGGAACAGATTCATTCTTTCGTATCTCAATCTCGCGGCGTATTTCTTCGGCAACGTGCCGGTCGCGCTCGTCTTTAATGTCGCACTCGATCTGCGTCAGGAAACCTTGCAGTTCGTTTTCGTTGAAGATAATCAGGAACCGATTGCGTCTCACATCGCCACAGAGTTGAACTCCTTGGCTGCAAATTCCAGCGCCTCTTTCTTCTGCTCCCAAGTGAACCGCTTCTCGTGATCACCTGTCACATCGTCATGCCAGGTGATTATGATTTCTCGCGTGTTGCTGTCTCGCTTGAGAGACATTGAATTCACAGGATACCAACCCATTATTCAGCCGTTGTTTTCGCCTGCGCCTTGGCCTGATCAATCGCTATCTGCGCTGCCGCCTGCGCGTCCTTGATCGCCATGTCCTGAGCCGCCTGCGTCATCTGCTGTTGATGCTTCTCTTCCTTCTGCCTCAAGCTCACCTGAGTCTTGATGTTGGACTGCTGGATCTTCGCCTGTGCAGTCGCCGCCTTGATCGCCGTGTCGCCATCGGTGCCCTGGGCAATGGCCTGGGCCTGCTGAATCTTGGCGGCGTTCGCCTGCTGTTCCTGCATCATCTTCTGCACTTGTGCGTGCAATTTGTCGGCAATCTGCCCGAGCCGACCGAATTCCGCTTCCAGCGCCTTGTACTGCCGCTGATGCGATGGGTCTTGCGAGAGGTGCTGCAAGTGAATCGCAATGTGCGGCCCGCTGTTCTCCATGAATGCCAATACCTCGACCGGGTTCCCGCCCTGTGTCAGGGAACGCGCGGCGTCGGCCTCGGCTTTCATGTGTGTCTCCGCGTGAATTAAATTGTTCTGCGTTGGCGTCCAGACAACCTCAGCGCCCACTTTCATGGCCGCGTTCTCCAGCATCGCGTACGCCTGCTGGTCGGTCGGTTGACCGGCTAGTTCGGGCTTGGGATTGTACCGTTCGACTTTGCTTTGGTTGGCATAGACAGCGATGGCATCATCCACGAAATTAACACGACCAGATTCCGGCAGTAATTGCAGGAATGGTAGGAGTGATTGCATGGTAGTTTGGCGCATGATAACCGATCCGTTTCCCATGCTGCGAAAAGCGCGGACACTTTTGCGGGAGAGAAGCGCTGCCTTAGGGACGCCTCGTCTAAAGCACCTTCCCTGGAAATCCAAAGCTGCAACAGACGATTCATCCGTGCGGCTGAGATTTGGATTCGTAATCCTGCGGACGAGTTCGCCATAAGCGGGGTCGAGTTGATTGTAAAAACGGTTTACCGCCGAATTGCCGAGAACGGTCGAGGTCGCGTATTCAAGCTGTGCCTGCGTCGCCGTTGGCGGATTCCCGGCTTTCTTTTCAGGACTAGCCCGGTAGATGCCCGTGTTCCTGGACAGCCTGACATCCATATCGGCATTGACCGCGAGCGCTGTGGTAATGTCGCCCAGCACCTGCGATTGCTGAACGTCGAAGTCGGGGGGTATGACATTGAAGGCACCGATCTGAACCAACCCAATCTTGTTCATGCTGCCCGCTGACTTTGCCTGGAGCGTGATCGCTGTTCGAAGAAACGCGGCGTCGGTGATCGAGCAGTTGAGCCGGTCCTTGGTCTGAACGAGGTTGAAAATGTCTTTGAGCAATCCGTTAGCGCCGTGCCAGCTTCCGTCGCCCACTTCCAGAAAGAATGGCGCGAACACCTGCCGGAAGTTTGAATATCTCCCGCGCTTCTCAAACAGAAAGTTCGCCTCACCCGTCACCGTGACCATCAACTCGGTGATCTTGCCGTCGAATTCCCGCACATACACGCGCGCGGCTTGCACCGTGGACGACCGGCAGGATTCAAGGAGATCATGATCCTTTAACTCCTGCTGCACGAGTTCCCAATTGGGAGGTTCCAGCGTATTTGGCTCTCTGGGAACGGCGTCACGGATGGCTTGCTTCACCGCCTCGGGATTCCAGCCAGCTGCGCGCGCGACGACTTCATTCTTTATCTTCGCCCAGAGTTCATGGACGTAGTAGCTCTGCGGGATGACGATCAGTTCCAGCTTGCCCAGATTGATTTTAGTGCCGTCCATGACCTTGACGCTAAGGTGCGGCACATGCTCAAAATGCCAGTCGTAAGTGTTATTCCACGCCAGAAAACCTTTTCCGTACCCAACGAAGTCGTGGAGCATGGCGTGCATTTCATAGTCAAATCCGTCCCATTGCTTGACTGTAGTATCCAGTTCCTCGGTGATGATTCCGCTCCACTCGGCCTGCTGATTGACTGAGCCGTATCCGGTCTGAAAATCAATGTGGTGGCTGGAGGAAGAGAAGAGATCGTAATAGGGAACGAGTCCGTTAGACAGATATGCCTTCCCCTCCAGTGAAGAAAAGTTTGCCCGCCATGCCTGACTAGCCGCGCGCCGTTTGCTTGAATTGTAAGGTGGATTTCCATCGGCCATTCCTTTCAGATTTGCCGCCTTGCGCGACCGCTCCGCGTCGGCCTGCTGTATTCGCCCAACGAACGCCTGCGTCTTCTCAACATTGTCCAGGCGCATCTTCGGCGGCTTGCCGTTCTTGTTGAGCGTCTTTAGAACTACGTTCTGGTTGATGTCGGAAAGTTCAGGAAGGATTGCGGACATAGGATTACTTTTTATATGCTGTCACGTCATGTTGCACGCGCCCATCAGTGCTGGGTGAAGAATGAAGCAAGAATCCGGTCCAGCCAACTCGACTGTAGAGTGTCTTGACTGTTTCGAATATCACAGCCGCAACGTCGCCATTGTAATTCATTTTGAATGCAAAAATGGTTTCATCGTTGGGCTGCACTTTGACAATCTTCGCCTCGTAACCTTCCGGTATATCGAGCGTCACTTTCATAACAAGATAACCAGCAACGCACAGACACCGGCACCGAAGATTGGCGTGCCTGCGATCAAGGCCACGGCCAGAATCCAGACGGGAATTTCGGTGTCGTTCATTTCAGCCAGCATTTTGGGGGCAGGGCATTTTTCTGAGCTTCCGTTAGCGTCTCCAACAGAATGTCGAGAGGGACATTGATCTTCGCCTTCAAACTGAAACCAGATACTTTGCAGGATCGTAGCCGGGCATCGTGAACCGTTGCCGCACCATTCGCAACAGAATTCGCCGCCGCATCCAAAGCTGCCGCATTGCAGGTGCTGCAACCGATCGGCGCTTGGTTGGCCGGGCAATCGATACAGATTGACGCTCGCTGGATTGCTTCTTCGGATGGTATGCGTCTCGCCTTGGCCGCAATCATTCGCTGCGCCAGCATGCGCGTTCCCTGCGCGACTTCCATGACGCCGAATCCCCAGCCGCCCGGTGGCGGGACCGGATAACCGAATTCCGAGCACCATTCCCCGCCGAGGCCGATGCACAATTGAGCCTGTATCTGCGCTTCCCACTGCGACCCGATCGGCAGGTTGTTCGCCTTGGCGTGCTGTTTGCAGGCGTAAATGAAATCGACGTAACTCGGCATTGACCCGACCGCTGGCACCCTGCTTTTTGTCTCTTCGCAGAACCACCTGAAACCGCCGGGCACCGTGACGCCAGTGTTGTTAAGGCTTCTCATTGCGAAGCGATGGTCACATTAAAATTAACCACGTTGTCCGGCACATGCTCTTCCTTCACCGGCTTGAAGCGGAACTCGATGCCAACAATACGCCTGCGCTCGTTGTTTATTTTTTCAATCTCCTGGGCGACCCAGAAATTAGCCACGTCGAACACCTTTTCGAGTAGTTCATCGCTGATGATGTTGGTCATCATAAAGTCCGGTCCTTCGATAACTTTGATGTTGCTCATTTTGTTAAGGCTTCGCATCGGGCGCCTCAATCGTCGCTATGATTTTCCAGTAACCGACAGCACCTTCAGGATTGCGCGGCCCGTAATCAACGCACCACTGAAACTCCATTCCTGTAATTCGCCTGTCCATGTCCTGATAGCAATCCGCGAACGCGCTTGCGGATGCGGCGTTAATCGTTTTCATCATGTGCTCTAAGAATTTCTGCAAATAATCAGGGCCACGAATGCTTTCTTTGCAGTACTCGGTAGAAAGAATGACTTTTTTGAAAGTGCTCATTTTACCTCCCGGTTCACCCAATGCATAATTCCCGCGTTGACCGCGCCCTTGACCCGCCTCCAGAGATCATCGGAACAAGTCTTGCACAGCAGCGCCTTGTTCATCGGTTCGGTTCGTGGAATTCCGTCGCGCGGATCGTACAAGCCCCACTCGCATTCAATTATCGCGTCGTTCGGGCAACCGCCCATGTCGCATTTCATTGGGCACCCACTCTCCAAAATACGACTTCAACATCTGCCGCCATGCACTTGTCCTTGATGGCCTGCAACTCGATTGTCACTTTCGGCGCTTTTGGGTCATGCTCCCGAACAACCTCAGTTACCGTGTCGGCAAGAGATCTCGAAAGCCGCATGAGCACATCAAAATTGTTGGCGTAGGACAGATCGAAATCAACGGAGTCTTTCATTCGAGCACCTGCATTTCTTCCACGGGATCGCTGGACGCCACATCGTCTAAGTCGTACATGCTGTCCCACTTTTTCGCTTCGACTTCCCAGCGGTCGGACTGCTTTTGGTAAGTCCCCGCAACCGCACCCAGCGTTCGAGCCAGTTCGACCAGTACGCTAATTGCATCTGCGTGATCAGGCGATCGGCCAATTTTCTTTTTGCACTCTTCTTTGGTGTCGAGGCAGATTTTTTTATTTTTGATGGTGTATTCACGCGAGCAAAACTCGATGGCGGCTTCGTCGTATATCCCCTTAAGCTGTTGCGTCAGCAGGAACTCCTGGCAGCTATACCAAAGCTCCGTCACTTTGCGATCGTAAACTTCCGAACTCGGGCGCGGATCGGCTGACGATGCTGGCTTATCGCTCGGTGAACCGCCAAACTCAACGCCAAGCACCGGCCCCCATTCAGTGACTAAAATCGCATACACGCCGCGCCCGGTGCCGGTCTTGTCCATCGCAAAATCTTCCGGCCTGATTCCGCGTTTGTCGCACTCCAGCATTACGCGCCGGGCAATCTGGTAATCGATGACTTCCTTGCTTGTCGGGTCTGCCTGAATTGCAATTTTTTCCCTCAGTTGAATTCCAAACCTGCCGTTGGCAAGGTCGCCGTACTCGGCAGGCTGGAAAATGCAACCGTCGCCGCCGAACGCCGGATCGAGCGAAGCAATCTTTTTGGAAAACGCCTGCCAGATGAATCTTCCCTTGGCGTCATAGCGTTCAAGCATCACTTCATCGAAGATCGTATTTAAGATGCCTGCCGGAGTCCAAAACCCGCGATCATTGCTCCAGAGTTGAATCGTCTGCCGTTCCTGGCTGTTGGCTTTGGCCGCGCGGTAGTCCTCGTACCCGTAGAGATATTTGTAAACGGTTTTTTGGAGGGCCACGTTGGGCGACTTGAATCCGTCGAAGTGATCCGCCCGGCCCGATGGCAGGCTCCACGATTTCACACCCTTGGTTTTCCACGTCTCCGATTCCACCGATATGCTTGGCCAGCCCGCTTCCGGTTCGCAGCAGCGACCGTGAATGTCCATGTGCGAAATCGCGTTGCCGATGGTGAGAATGGTCAAGTCCTGACATGCTTTCCGCATGTTGGGGATCGTCTCCATGATCGCCTCTTCGGTCCCTGGCGCTTCATCGATCACGACGAGAATTCTCGGGCAATGCAAACCCTTCAAGCATTCGACCGCCTGCACAAGTTCGCCGGACTGCACAGCTGTCCCGACGATCGCGTGTTTGCTGTCACCCTTCACCGATTGCAGCATCGTCTGCGAATCGATCAAGTGGCCGAAAGCGTAATCAGTTTTGGAGAGTTCGGAGTGAATCTTCTGAATCGTCGGCCAGATTCGGCGCTTGAGCATGTTCTTGGATGAACTCACCAGCGTCACCGCGCTCTGCTTGGGAAGCGCGCAAAACCAGAGCATCGCGTAGACGCCAGCCGCGTACGTTTTTCCTGCGCTCCCGCACCCAGTCCAATTCACGCTGCGAATGATCGTGTCGCCGTCCTTGTAGGCGTACTTGTCGTCACACAACGATTTGAATTGCCATTCGAGCCATGGATTCCATTCAAGCTTGGGCAGCGCGCTCTTGGCGAATTTGACGAAGTGATCGTATTTGGAGATGCCGCCAGTTTCGAGCGAGCCGCCGATGCGGAAGCCGATCATTTCCAACGCGCGCGGATCAGTGACGTGGGCGGGCAGGACGATCCCGTAGGGCTTGTGGCGATAAAGAGGCACGGATTTACCTTGCGGCGTACCCTCTTTAATGTCAACCATTACTGCGATGACTCAAGCACAGCTAAAAGCCGCCGCGCAAGCTGCGCGAGAATACCGCGCGCGACATCCGGCAAAGGCCAAACAAGCGAGCAAGGAATGGAAGGCGCGCAATCCCGACTGGTGGAAGGGCAGGAAGTATGTGCAGCTTTTGACGAGCGCGTTGGTGCGGGGGAATGCGGAGTCGAAGGTGTTCAGGGATGCGGGTATGCCGATCGGCGAATGGGTAAATCGGGCACCATGCTTTGATACGTTCGGAACTTACATTCTTCGGGATGGATACAAGTTGGAGCCGATCAAATCGTGGAAGGAATGCGACGGCGTGAATTCAATCTTTTTAGCGCCGGAGAATTTCAAGCTGGTGCAGAAATGAGAAGCGGCCCCGCATGACAACGGGGCCGCGTATCAACAAACCAATCTGCCACTAGGCACCCGCGAAAGAATCCCAAATCCCGCTCATTTGTCAAACGGTTTGAAGCCCTTGCCGAGTTTGTAGTGGAAGGCGGTGCAGTAGTAGCGACCGCATCTGACTGCGAGTTTGGTCGGCAGTTCGTTGCACGTCACGATTTCACCATGCTTGTCCTTCTGCATCCACTCGCAGGATTTAATCTTTTCGCTCACGAAATGATTTCTATGACAGTTTGTTCCTGTGCCTTTCGGGAGACTTTGATCTGCTGAACATTCAGGTCGATGTCAGACGGCGAATCTCCTGGTAGCAACCCGACAGTGACGAGGCAATCAACGAGCGCCTTGCTTCCTCCCCAGGCGTTATCGGAATCGAGGATGCGCGAGCGGTAGATTCCAATGCTGACGCTAACGCGCGAAGGATTTTCAACTTTTCGAGTTTCCGTTTTGACCAGTGGACTCGAAGTGTTTTGTTGAGGCTCGGCGGAATGTAGTTTAGTTCGAGCCGCAAGACGGCGGGCAAGGAAATTGTCATAGGTTGCACGATCCCAGTTGGGCATTATCGCAAAAGCTTTCTGGCCTCATCCAAACTTCGCCACGCGGCGTTGATTTTGAAATGGGCATGGTTGTCGGGGTGAAGTTCTTTGGCCATTACAGAAAGAGCGCCCACATCTTTCATTACCTGATTTATGTCAGTCAGGAGTGCGGCCTTATCCGCGCATGTTTCGTTGAACTTAGGATTCATAAATTGGTTTTCCCTGGCCGAAATATTTCTGGGCTTTCTCTGCATGAGCAGGGCAGTAAGCACCACCGTTAATTTCAATGACCGCCCTCTTGCCGCACGCCTTCCCAGGATACAGCAAAAGCCAGTTGCAGAACTTCGCCTTGGCGCGTTTGGGCAGTAGCTCGATTTGTTTCATTGACTCAGTGTTTTCCATGCGAGTTCAACCACTGCTGGCCGATGCCAATCCCCTCCGGGTTCGTGTCGCTTTATGAACTGGCAGTTCATGCAAAGCATCTGGTATTCGTGACGATTCTCTGGCCTTATCGCACGACTGTAGACGCCGCGTTCGCCTATTTCTTCGCGCTCTTTGGCTCCATTGTTTAGAACGTGATCGAGAGTTAGTGCCCGCTTATCACTAAATCCGCAAATGACGCAGACTTCTCCGAAAACAGAAAACACTTTATTCCTAAGCCTTTCCTTGGCTCGTCTTGATTGTTCGGCGTATTTTTCGGGATTCGCGGCGCGGTATCGTCTCATATTGGCGGCTTTATATGGACGCAAACGTTCGCGATTTTGTTGGTTCCAGCGTCGGAAGTATTCAGGCTGATTTTTCATTATGATTGCGAAAGGGTATTCCATGCGAGGCGCACCACACTTGGAATTTGTCCATCGCCAGCGGCTGCAAGTCGGTCCACCCGATTGGCCAGCCCATCATTAGCTCCCAGAACTCCGGGTTTGCCCAGCCTTTCTTCAAGCCGTGATATTCGATTAGCTGGTGTATCAACATTGGCTGACGACCTTCTCTTATTCGTCCCGCTGCCGTTTTCGTGGACACGTACCACTTTCGCCCGTCGCTCTTGCATGGTGTTCGCAACCATCCAAAGTCTTTCCCGCATATGGTCCATGCCGGCGCAACACGCTCCGACAACTCCAGACCGAGTGTTGTAGCCCATCTGGGCCAGTTTTCCAATGAAGGCTCCAAGGGCTTGAAAAGATATGCCTGGGACATTCTCCAGCAAGATCGATTCGGGTCGAACTTCGCCAATGATTCGCGTGACATGGAAAAGCAGTCCGCTTCTCGGATCGCTAATTCCACGCATTTCTCCGCTGGTTGAAAATCCCTGACATGGACTTCCTGCACATAATGCATCGACAAGTCCGAGCCAAGGCCGGCCATCGAACGTTTGCACGTCATCCCAGATCGGGAATGACGGAAGGATTCCATCCCGCTGTCGCTGGAGCAGGACTTTTCGACGGTAAGGCTCAATCTCAACAGCACAGACACAGGTATGTCCGAGAAGGATTCCGCCGAGGATTCCTCCCCCGCATCCAGCAAAAAGATGAAGCTCACGCACGTTTGTTGATCAATTCAAGCTGCTTCATTTGGGCCAACAATAGCAAACGCCCACATGATTTTCCTTGGGCAACCATTCCATGCCGTGCGTCTCGGCCAGCGCTCTGCATGCGTCGTAGAGCGCGGCATCGTGACATTCGATGGCCATGTTCGTTCTTATCCCGGCTCGAAAGAGGCTTTGCAGGATGAAGCACTCGGTGCTTTCGGTGTCGATTTTGATAAAGTCAGGCCGGATCTGCAACGCGCGCAGGCATGGCCCGATGTCCAGGCAGCCTACCTCGTATTTTACGTCAGAGTGCAGGTGATGCTTGAAAAACGAGTGCGCCCCGCTGTTGGCCGGGCATTCGTGGAGGTTGGCGACTGAGGTTGAATCCCACGCTGCCTTATTGATGGCTATGGCTTTCTTTTCTTTTAATCTTTCGTTCAGCCATTTGAAATTCACCGGGTGCGGCTCGAAGGCGATCACGAACGCGCCCTTGTTGCAGGCCCACTCCGAGAAATGCCCGGCGTGCGCGCCCAGGTCAACGACCAGACAGCCCTCGTAGATTTTGAAGTGCCGCTCGTATTCGCCGGATTCCGAATCGGTCTTGGCGTGCGGGTTGATCTCTTCGATTTCAGTCATGGCGTTGTTTACGCAGTTTCCCGCGTTCGCGCGTCATTTCCCGATCCAGCCGCGCGATCTCTGCCGCCCAATGTGGCGTGTGGCTCCGAGGGCTGTGGGCAAGGCGATCCATCAAGTAGAAAGGCCACGCTGACCGATGGACTGTCGAGGCGCACCATTGTTTGAGGGGGATGGTCATTGAGGTTGGCTGGGCGTTGGTCATGGGGTTAGCTCTGCTTGGTAGTATGGGGTCATGATCGGTTGGCAATTTTGCTGTTCAAATCGCGTATTTCACGCAAAATCCGGTGATATTGCTGCGCTTTTGTCTTGTCGCGCCACGTTAAACCCATCGCGTCCTCAAACGAGAAATCCATCTTCAATTTGTCAGCTTCAACCGTTTTAGCCTGAATTACCTGCGTAATTTCCCACATTGAGAGCGGTTTTCCGTTCGTTTCCGTGTGATTTTCGGACTCCGATGGCAAATATTCGGCCTTTTTGCTGTTCTTTTTCGGTCGATTCTCACGATCCCAGTTCCGCTGGTATTCTTTGCGCTCTTCTTCGTTCAACTGGTCGCGTATCGTCTTAAAATTCAGCAGAATCCAGCCCTGATCCACCTCTTTTATGCGCCGCCCCTCATTATCCTTCGTGGTTGACTCTGGATCGGGCGCTTTTAGCGTCTCGATGGCGTCATTGAACTGCTCCAGCGTCACCCGCGCAGTGTGCGCCATGCCGGGCGCCGACCCGCTCACATACCCGTTCTTGTCCACGAGCGCCAAAAACGCGATCCAGACTCTCAGAACGTGATCCCCTTCGAACCATATTGTGCTCCTCACTATCCTTGGCAATAGCTTGGTGTACCCCTCGACGTTCACGCGGGCACCTCAGCCTCCTTACGGCGTTGATACCTTCGCTTCGACCCGTTTCTCATGTCAGCCACCAGCTTTTCCAGACGCGCCACCTTATAGCCCCGCCATTGCTCATTTGCGATTGCTATCACCTCCCCGGTATCCAGCAGCTTTTGAAACGCCGCCGTCCCGCGATCGATCGGAATCCCTAGCATCCGTTCGAACATCTCCCCGCTTTTCATCACCGGACTGATCGGCACCTCAGATTCAGGATCGTCCAGCGCTGCCAGATACGTAAGTATCAGCATCGCATCTGGATCTCCAAGCACGTCGCACCCGGTAAACCAATTCATCAATGCTTGCATACCACCCTTTTTACCAATTCACCCCGACACTGTCAATCGGAATCTTTACATTTCTAACAATCCGACAATCCCGACTACCCCCGACAAAACCCCGACTCCCCTTTAATCAGAAGCAGAAGCATAAGCAGAATTAGAAGCAGAAACCCCCCAACCCCCTAAAAGGGGGAGTTGTCAGAGGGGGGAATTTCCCGACAGCATCCGACAGTCACGTCAAATTGTTCGAAATCACGGTTCGCAGAAAATTAATGGAGAATTCGAACTCCGAAACGCAGGAATCGTCAGTCTGAAGAATTACCAGAGTAGCCAAATTCCTCTCCACGTTGCCCCAGGACGCATTTTGGTCGGGAAAATGGGTAGAATGTCGTAAAGGGGAGGTATGACTCAAAGAGAGGGGGTCAAAAGGGGATCGGCCGCCGGCTCGCGTCGTGGCCTGGCCAAAAAAGGAATCTCTTAAGTTCTCGCAAAATGCACGCAACTGAAGAGTTTGTATGTTGTGCGAAAA
>Ga0157380_10000076_pt1 | contig 54402 bp, 51 predicted proteins | sample S35metaG_FD_119757 | JGI IMG/M metagenome (GOLD analysis project Ga0157380, IMG submission 119757) | Switchgrass rhizosphere microbial communities from Kellogg Biological Station, Michigan, USA - S3-5 metaG | ecosystem: Host-associated > Plants > Roots > Rhizosphere > Soil | place: USA...
CGCCAAAACGATGCGACCTTTTACCTTGGACTTCTGCGTCACAAGGAAGGTGGTGAATTGATCCTGAGTCGGCCTTTCCGGCAGAACCATCTGGTAAACAGCCGCTCGAACTGGTCCGCGGGTGCTTGGTGTCCACGCCAACACTTCACAAGTCAGCACATCTTTGATCGGAGAGATCATGTGCGCCGTCATGCGTTCGTTGAGCCAGCCCGGGTGACCGAAGTTCCAACTTTCAAGATGCGCATTTTCGAGGCCCCATGACTGCATCTGTTTGATTGCCCACTCGGCGGCGTGTTTGTGATTGGGCGAGCCAGTCAGCCGCGGACCATAAAGATCGGTCAGCACGTGCATGGTCTTCATGATCTGCGAATTGTCCTTCTCTTCCTTGCGGATCGAGGGAAGCAAATCTTCGTAAGGCTTTTGCGCCTGCAGCGACGTGGAGTAGAAGGGTGACGAACACAGCAACGCGATCAGACAAAACGCGACGGCGCGTCGATTAAGCATGGGGTTGTCTCCGGCAAGAGAAGGTAGATACCTACAAAGCGCCGGGATTATAGCGGCAAATCCGCGGAAATAGTTACGAATTTTCGGATTGGATCACGCTTGCTGAGGTGGTGGTGCGTAATAATCCGGAGCGGGTTCAGGCTGGCCGCTCGACTTGATCGCAAAGAACAAGTATCCGAGTCCAACACCGATTCCGAGGATCGACCACAGGGGAATCTTTACGGGTGAGAATTCCATGAGAAGATCGATGACGAGGACCGGCGTAATCGCTACGGCTGCGAGTCGCATCAGCGTCTTATAGTCGAGCTTAACGTGCAGCATGGTTGCGAAAGCGAGTCCAATCAATGCGTAGACCAGGATCTGAATGGCTCTGAAGATGAAAGAGAAAAGCACGGCCAGCGGATAGAAGACGGCGAGGAACCACTGCTTGCCCATGGCAAGCCAGCCGTCTACGCGGGCTTGATCGACGTCGAAACTCTGTACGGTGGCCAGGTCATAGATGCGGGTGTCGGTATTGCTTTTGGCGACCACAGTGTTTTTGGTTACCAGCATTCGCGCGGGCGTATCCTCCAGCGTTTTATACTTGCCGGTGGTGTCGATAATCACGATAGGAGTTCCGTCTTCTGGGTTGGTAATGAAATAAGGCTGAGGTACATCCGTTGAAACCACTCCGTTCCGAATCTTGATCGGCGGGATTTGTTTCGTTATTGCGACTGAGTCCTTGTTGACGAAGCTAGATAACTCTCGCTGCACTTTGATAACCGTGGGAATCCAAAGTAGCGTCAGCATCACAGCCATGTACAGGTAACCGATTCCTTTCCAGTTCGCAGCGACGTCCTGGTAAAACGATTTGGAAAAGAAGGAGAGGATCAGGCCGTGAAAGTAAGTGTAGCGTCTCATGTGGTGTGGGCTACCTTTCTAACTCTGGTTGTTGGTCTGGAGTAAAGACAGGCTGGCAGCCTGTCGTCCCAATTCGCGGCGAATTCTAGCAGACATCACCAAACTTGTGGATTCTGTTTTTTGTCGCGGCGCGACGCGTGACTTTAGCCCGGCCTTTCAAGGCGGGGAGCTGATCCGTAATTGTCATTCGTCGCGTGAGCTTCGCCTGAATCAACAGCTCAATCGTCGCGCAGCGACGAGGAAGAAGGCCAAGGACCGTTCCCGGCCTCGAAAGGCCGGGCTAAAGTCAGTCGTCGCTCCGCGACGAAGAACGCAGTGTATAGTAAACTCGAAATCAAATCGGGAGCTAAATTATGAGTGCTGCTATCAAACCAACAAACGACGATCAGACCCTGGAGAATTCGTCTCTCCCAAACTCAAACCGCATCTATCTCGAAGGAAATCAGCCCGGGGTGCGGGTTCCATTTCGTGAGATTTCCCAGAACGTCACCCGCAACTTTGACAACACGCTGGAAGAAAATCCGCCGGTGCGCGTTTACGATACCAGCGGACCGTGGGGCGATCCTGCAATCAAAAGCGATGTCCGTCAGGGACTGGCTGAATTGCGACGCGAATGGATTGTCGCGCGCGGCGATGTCGAAGAGTATCAAGGCCGTGAACTGAAACCCATCGACGACGGCTATCTGACTTTTGATGCGGCTAGTCAGGCCAGGCAAAAGGAGAAGGGCCGTCTGGAAGATTTTCCAGCATTGCGCCGCACGCCGCTGCGAGCAAAGCCAAATCGCTGCGTAACGCAGCTGCATTACGCACGCCAGGGAATCATCACTCCCGAGATGGAGTTCATCGCCATCCGCGAGAATCTTGGACGTCCGACAAACTTCAGTTTGTCGTCCTCCCGCGACTCGCTCAATCATCAACACAGTGGCCAGTCCTTCGGCGCCTCCATTCCCGCCTTCGTCACTCCGGAATTCGTGCGTGACGAAGTAGCGCGTGGACGCGCCATCATTCCGGCTAACATCAATCATCCTGAATCTGAACCGATGATTATCGGGCGTAACTTCCTCGTGAAGATCAACGCCAACATCGGCAACTCGGCCGTGCTGTCGTCGATTGATGATGAGGTCGAGAAGATGCGCTGGTCGATCAGATGCGGCTCGGACACTGTCATGGATCTTTCGACCGGCAAAAACATTCACGCCACTCGAGAATGGATCCTGCGCAACTCACCGGTGCCGATTGGTACTGTGCCAATTTACCAGGCCCTGGAAAAAGTTGGCGGCAAAGCTGAAGATCTGACTTGGGAGATCTTTCGCGACACTTTGATCGAACAGGCCGAGCAGGGCGTCGACTATTTCACGATTCACGCCGGCGTACGCTTGCCTTACATTCCGCTGACCGCCAAACGCACCACGGGAATTGTCAGTCGCGGCGGCTCCATCATGGCCAAGTGGTGTCTCGCTCATCACGAAGAGAGTTTTCTCTACACGCGCTTCCGGGAGATCTGCGAGATCATGGCGGCCTACGATGTTTCGTTTTCGCTTGGCGATGGTCTGCGTCCAGGATCGATTGCGGATGCGAACGACGAAGCCCAGTTCGCTGAACTGGAGACGCTTGGTGAGCTGACGAACATCGCCTGGGAATATGACTGTCAGGTGATGATCGAAGGGCCGGGCCATGTGCCGATGCATTTGATCAAAGAGAACATGGACAAGCAGCTCGAAAGTTGTGGCGAGGCTCCGTTCTACACGCTCGGCCCGCTAACGACCGACATCGCGCCTGGATATGATCACATCACCTCGGCGATTGGCGCGGCAATGATTGGCTGGTACGGAACGGCGATGCTCTGCTACGTCACGCCGAAGGAACATCTCGGGCTGCCGAATAAGAAGGATGTGAAAGATGGGGTCATCGCTTACAAGATTGCTGCGCACGCTGCCGATCTCGCGAAAGGTCATCCCGGCGCGCAGTATCGCGACAATGCTTTGTCGAAGGCGCGCTTTGAATTCCGCTGGGAAGATCAATTCAATCTCTCGCTCGACCCCGAAGTCGCCCGCGAGTATCACGACGAGACCTTGCCCCAGGAAGGCGCCAAGCTCGCTCACTTCTGTTCCATGTGCGGCCCCCATTTCTGCTCCATGAAAATCACCCAGGACGTGCGTGAGTACGCCGCTCAAAAAGAGATCGACGAGCAAGCGGCGTTAACGGCGGGGATGAAAGAGAAGTCGGAAGAGTTTGTGGCGGCCGGTGGGGAGATTTACAAACAGGCGTCGCGATAACTTTAGTCTGCTGTTCGCAATTGTACGGGAACGATCTGCGATACGCTGTGATTACGTTGGTTACCTTTAGGAAATGAATTATGGTGGCACCGTTAAATCAGCCGTCAGGAGTGCCATGAATGATCCCAACCTCATTTTCCCATCTTTGATTTCTCAAGAGGACTTGGACGAGTCCGAGCATGAACACTGGGCAGGACTTTGGAACGAGAGGGTGGCTCTGTCCCTGGAAGAGGACTTCACTCGGAAGCAACTTATCTGGGCCTCTACCCCTGCATCCGTTCGCACACGATCTCTGGAGGGCATCGATTATCTTTATAAGTACAAGTCCTTCGACGAACAACACCCTGACCGAACGAAGGCTATTCTGTCAGAAGGCAAGCTTTGGGTGCCCTCACTGCATTCGCTTAATGATCCTCTGGAAGGCGGATTTTTGCGTCCAAAAGACGCTCTCGACGCTAAGGCCGCTCTGGCATTCGCTTACCTGATGCGCAGCCCGTGGAGCGGATGTATATCTTTTTCGCTTCACCCGGTGTCTAAATTGATGTGGAGCCATTACTCTGATGATCACCGCGGATTTTGCATTGAGTATAGGCGACAAGATTCTTTCTTGCTGGCGAGCGAGGAGTGTCGGCCAGTTCTCTACCGGAGCTCTCTGCCGGAGGTGGAGCTTGGCGATCCGAGGAAGACGAGTCCTTTAGCGGATCTCCTGTTCTGGACTAAGTCAGAGGTTTGGGAGTATGAACACGAGTGGCGTTTACGATATCCTCGAATCGACTCGTATACACGGGCTGGCTTACTTAAGCCTCATGCCGTGATTTTTGGAGTGAACTGCCCACGGAAAGTAAAAAAGTTCATACGAGATTGCGTGCCCGACCTTCGTTATGGAGAGATCAGGGCTTCCTCGCGAGGCTATGAACTCACCATCGACTGGGAGGGTCCGCAGGTGGAAACTCATACCGTCGACTCTGCTGCAATCCAATTGAGCCGTCTGTTCGCGACAACTGTCGATCTCGCTATCGATATTGCGAAGACACAACTTGATGAGTATGGCGAGTTCAATCCTTTTGGCGTGATTGTCTACGGAGGTGAAGCTAACATCTTAATGCTGGAGGAAGCTGACCTTGGAATGGAGGGGATCCGAGGCAACCAACTTACCCGGCGCGTCGAGGACCTTATCCGCAAAGCCGGCACCAAGAAGCAACTTGAGTTCGCGGGTACGATCAGCGACGCGAACGTATGGCCGGCGGACGGTGGGCCCATGCGAAGTGCCATCAGAGTTAGTTTAGAACAAAAGGGAGGCCCGGCCGTTATGTTGTTTCAGGATTATGAGATTCGAGAGGGCATCGCCAATCTCGGAGAGAAGACAATAAAACCTGGCGAGCATCATTTTATTCCTGAATAACGAATAGATCGTGCCCGAGGTGCGCTCCCACCAACGAATACGACGACAAAACCCTGCCACAGGAAGGCGCCAAGTTGGCGCACTTCTGTTCCATATGCGGACCGCATTTTTGTTCGATGAAGATCACGCAGGACGTGAGGGAGTCGCGCGTCAGGGTTAGAAAGAAGAGGAGGTGTTAGCGCGTGGAATGGAAGAAAAGTCGCGCGAGTTTGTTGGAGCAAGGCGCCGAGGTTTATTCTAGGACGTGAGCGAAACAAACGATGATTACCGCGGAACAACTCGTTGGTGAAGAACTGGCTGAATGGTATTTGCTGACACCTCAGGAACGTTGGCAAGAATCCGGGAAGCTTTGGGCAATATTCTTTTCGCTGGGGGGCTCGCTTGATCCCGAACCCGATACACAAAGTCCTTTCTTCGATCCAGACGCACCGAGTTCGCGCTCTCTTGATGGGCGGTCAGGCCTGCGTTCTATACGGCGCGGCGGAGTTTAGCCGCGACACGGATCTGGCAATCCTCGCGAGCCCGGAAAACCTTTCCCGATTGCGAGCGGCTTTGGCCGACCTGCAAGCCGAAGTCATCGCTGTTCCACCTTTCGAACTGAAACACCTGCGTAAAGGTCACGCGATTCACTTTCGTTGCCACACCCCTGAAGCTGACGGCATGCGCGTCGATGTAATGACACGGATGCGGGGGGTGGATGTTTTTGCCAGGCTCTGGCCGCGACGGACAACTCTGGGTGCTGAAGACGGCACCTCTTACGAGTTGATGTCATTGCCCGACCTGGTGAAAGCAAAGAAAACTCAACGCGATAAAGATTGGCCGATGATCCGTCGCCTGGTTGAAGCCGACTACTTCCGTCAGCGCGACAAACCAACTCAGCAACAAGTGGGCTTTTGGTTTCTCGAATTGCGTACACCTGAGCTTTTGATCGAACTTGCTGAAACGCACGCCCAGATTTGTCGCAGACTAATCAAGCAACGTTCGCTACTCAAACTCGTGGCCGCAGGCAAAGAAAACGACTTAACCGCGGCGCTGGCTGAAGAAGAAAGGTTAGAGCGCGAAGCCGACCGCGAATACTGGATGCCGCTGAAGGCCGAACTCGAAGAACTGCGCCGCGCGCGTTTGCGAAAGCCGTAGCGTAAGAAGATCGACGAATACACGACGAAAGAGATCGATGAGCTGGCATTGGGATCCGTTGTTAGCCCAAGCTCACGAGCGGAATCTAACGATCGAGAATTTGCCAATGATCCTTTACCTTCATGGGTCAGTTGGAATCGGTCTCTGTAATAACCATCACGCGATGGGCTTCGCTTGGCAGGATTGCGTGAAATGCGGGAAAAAACTTGTTCCGTCGCGGCTCCTTTTCCCGGTCAAGGAGAAGGATTACACGAATGACGAGTTCATAGCGTATCAGTGGAAGCAACTAGAATGGTATCTGGAACATGCGTACTGGATTACTATCTTTGGTTATAGTGCACCGGTGGCCGACGCCGATGCGCGTAACCTCATGTTGAAGATATGGCACAAAAACACTGTAAGAGATTTCGCTCAGGTTGACGTTGTCGACATAAGAACAAAGGCGGACCTCCAGAGGACTTGGCGTGATTTCATTGTTAGAGAGAACTTCGGTTCCTACAAAACCGCGCGAGAAACGTATATGTTTACTCATCCTAGACGAACTTGCGATGCGTTTGCGGGAGCCACAATGCAACAGCGACCATGGAAAGACAACCCAATACCTGAACTTGAGACCATTCATGAATTGCACGAATGGATATCGCCTTTGCTAGCGGAAGAGCGAAGGTACGATGAAGACAGGACACCATTCTCAGATCGGTTGGTTTTTGGGCCAATTGCCTACTAAGATTTGGTAGGCCGCGCTGGATGTTGTCCACATGCTTCGTGCGGAGTTATTCTTCACAACATGGCGACTGTTATCGAATTAAGAAAGCTTGCGCTGGACTTATCGGAACGGGAACGGGCTTCGTTGGCCGCCGAACTCCTTGAATCACTGCCTGGAATTTTGTCTGATGAAGATGAAGGTGTAGCCGAGGCTCTAAGGCGCGACGCGGAGATCGTCGCCGATCCTGATCAAGCCATCACTCTTCTTGAGTTGGACTCAAAAATCCAGAGCCGGCGTAGCTGATGCGCCTTGAGTTCCATAAACAAATTGCTTCCGACATCGCGAGTATCATGGATTACTACGACGATGTGTCGGGACCTCAGCTTGCCGGTGAGTTCTACGCTGAACTGCAATCACACTTTCAAAAGGTTGCTGAAAATCCACAAGCCTACGGCATCCGCGAACACGATCTTAGACGCGTAAACCTCGAACGGTTTCCATATCATTTCCTGTTTCGCATTGTCGATGACGCAGTCCGCATCCTTGTTGTCCGTCATCACGTGAGGCGGCCATCACTCGGTCTGGGTCGGAGGTAATGCTGTTGTCACCTGAAGCGGGCTTTCATTCCATTGCCATCGTGATCGCCAAGGTTACGCTCGCTGAGTTCGCTTACTCGTGGGTTACTTTCTCTGCGCTACGGCGCCGGTTCTCGAATGCGCGTTCTTAAAAGCATAAGCAGGCTGACGGTTTTTCTGCTGGGCATCGCGATCATTGTTGCAACCTCTGCGTCTCCTGTTTCGTCTCGCGCTCCGTCTAGTTCGCAATTGCAGACACCGGCGAATTTCAAGATAGCGTTCATTGGCGATCAGGGGCTAAGCGAGAATGCCGTCGCTCTTCTCAATTTGATTAAGCTGGAAAGAGCTCAAGCAGTACTGCATTCGGGAGACCTGGACTACGTTGACAATCCAGCCGCCTGGGAAGATCAAATCAACAGCGTGCTGGGACCTGACTTTCCTTATTTCGTCACCATTGGAAATCACGACGAACTTGCCTGGCGCGGCTCCACCGGCTACCAACAGTACATCACGAACAGGTTCAATCGCCTGGGCATCAGCTGGAGCGGCGACCTCGGTGTGCAATCGGCTTTTCACTACCAGGGAATCTTTTTCGTCCTAACGCCGCCGGGAATTTCGAATGGTTTCGACGCCGGCAATAGCGACACTTACATCCGCGATCAACTCGCCGCTGACGACTCGATCTGGAGCATCTGCAGCTGGCACAAGAACCAGAAACTGATGCAGGTCGGCGGCAAAACCGACGAGACCGGTTGGCCGGTATATGAAGAAGCAATGAAGGGCGGCGCCATCATCGCCACCGCGCACGAACATTCTTATAGCCGTACGCATTTGCTGAGCAGCATGATCAACCAGACGATCGCGAGTACGTCGAACACGTTGACGCTCAGCAAGGGAAATTCTTTTGCGTTTGTGTCGGGACTCGGTGGTCAGCCTATTCGTCCGCAACTACTTTCTGGTCCGTGGTGGGCCAGCATTTCTGCATCGACATGTTTACCAGGCGACACGACTTGCCAACCGAATGCCCAACCGGGCGCGCTCTTTGGTGTCTTCAATGTGGATGGACAACCTAACAAAGCCTCGTTTTATTTCAAGGACCTGAGCGGCCGGATTATTGACACTTTCACCGTCATCAGCAATGTCCAGCGGCCGACGATTAATACTTTGTCGCCGTCGAGTGCGGCGGCAGGCGGACCTTCGTTCACGTTGACTGTTAATGGCGAGAATTTCGGCAACGGTTCGGGAGTGCGCTGGAACAATTCGGATAGGCCAACGAACGTTATTTCAACCACGCAATTGTCGGCGACGATTTCGGCTGCAGACATTGCGACGGTAGGCTCGGCGCAAGTGACGGTCTCCAGCCCGGGCGGAGCTTCGAGCGGCTCTACTTTCAACATCACCAATCCAGCTCCCGTAATTAGTGCCGTACAACCGAACCATGTGGATGCCGGTAGTGGTGGCTTTGTTTTGAATGTGACCGGTTCCCACTTCGTCAATGGGTCGGTGGTACGTTGGAACGGTGCTGATCGAGCTACGACTTTCATTTCGAGCACTCAACTAGCGGCCACGATTTCAGCGACAGACGTAAGTTCCAGCGGCAGCGTTCCAATTACTGTCGCTAATCCAGATGGTGTCTCTGACGTGGCCATTCTTACGGTGACGCCGCCTTCACTGGTGCTAATCACCGAAGCAAATTCCGATCGAGCGATCGCTCTCGACTCGGTTTTCTTTCTGCGCGATCCATTTGCTCTTTCTTCGCCATTCAATCTGAATCAGGACCAGCAAACGCGAATCATGCTCTTTTCGCCCAATCTTTCTTTGCTACCGAGCGATGGCCCGGCAAACGTGGTAGCAGAAGCTGAAGATTCTCAACATCAGTTCTATCCAATCAATGTCGAGTTTGTGGGGCAGTCATTCCAACCGAGTGGGCTCACACAGATTGTGGTGAAATTGCCCGCTCAAGTTGGTGGCGCAAATGCGCTGTGGCTGCACCTCAGTTATCGCAGCGCCGCCAGCAACAAGGCGATGATTAGTTTGAGGTGAGTTAGACTGTTTCAAACTTCGCGTGACAATTTGAAAGAACTCGTTAATCGTGATAATCCTGGCCGGGAAAATCGGGAGCAAAGTCTATGAAAACCAACACTACCATCAGAATCCAATTATTCATTTTGGCAGCCTTGTCCGTGGCTCTTTTGGGAATCAGATTCTTCCGACCTGTCGCCGCCCGAGCCCAAGGTCAGGAACCTGCGACTCAAACGGAGAAGCCTTTTGATCAAGCGCAGGCGCTCGCGGATCTGAGAAAAGCGATCGCTGGTCAGGAGAATAAGCCCGCTGGTGAAGTCTTCAAAAACATCCAGATGTTCAAGGCCATGCCGGCTGGTCGACTCTTAAGAGTGATGGAGTTGGGATACGCGAAGTCGTTGGGTGTCGACTGCACGCATTGTCATGTCGCTACTCAGTGGGAGAAAGAAGACAAACCAACCAAGCAAATAGCGCGCGACATGGCCGCGATGGTGGCGAGCATTAACACCGACCAGTTGAAGAAGATCAAAAACCTAAAGAGCGCGGAGCCGGTAATCAATTGCACGACGTGTCATCGCGGCCAAACGAAACCGGCGCTTAACCTTCCCGACAGCGCACCCAAGCAATAGCTCTGGCTAGCTCTAAAGTCGCTCACAAATTTACCATGGCGAGGCTTAGCCTCGCCGTGGTGCAAAAGCCACGTCATATCAGGCGGCCCAGTCGAGCGGGATATTGAAATTCTGATCGCGGAGCCAGCGCGGTCAGGAATTTTGTAAACCTCATCACCGCGCTGTCTTTATCTTACTTCGTGCCGTTGCGGGTTCGGCCAGGAGGGGCAGGAAGCTAAAGTCGGATTGCGGGTAAGGCTTCACTACCAGCGCGGCGCCGCTATGACACCCAACACATGAACCAGGGCCGGGTAGGTTCGTATCACTCCCGGTATAGTTCTGAATATAGGTCTCCAGCGTCATGTTCGAAAGCATTGCCGGAATTGCGTTAACTGGCAGCGGATTGCCTACCTCGGGCTCGATGGTCCCACCCCATTGTGTGCCGATCAGCATATAGTTTTGAAACGGTGTGTTGTAGCTGTTCAATTTGTTCCGCCACTGACTGTTGAGCTGCATGGTAGTCGAATAGATAGACCAACACCTCGCCACTTGCGGCATCGCCGTCGGTGGAGTCGTACCACCCTGGGCGTAGGGTGGCTTTGAATTCCAGGGGAAATGAGGAGCTTGGCTGCTACTACTAGGCGCAGGTCTGATATTAGTACCTTGGACTCCGGCGTTTTGCTTGTAGAAAGAGTAACGCACCGATTGAGCAGGCAGGGCTGGTCCACAACTCGGCTGGTTGATCCAATTCGTACTCGGGTTCTTGCCACAGCCGTTTCGGACATTGCATGGGAATTGGGCCATGGGCGCGTTATCAACGTGCTCGAAGGTCGCCCAAATCCATTGAGGCAGCAAATTGCCGTTCCGCGGCGTAACGAGCGGATTGCGCTGAATGATGTGCATGCCCACCAGACCGACCGTGACCGTAGCGCACACCTGCTGGCCTCCGCTTACAAGATCGCCGGGTACGGCAACAATGGCCGTCTGGGTGTAATAGCGCGACGGATTATCGCCTTTACTCGAGTCGATAATCCGCCAGGCAGTCTTAATTTCAATTGAACCTTGCTTGCTTAAGGGCGTCGGCCCAGATGGCGTGAAACTGGCTCCCTTTGGATATTTTCCGATGAAATTGGTTTGTCCCGTTTGGGTTGTCAGAGTTAGCGAGGTTTGTCCGTCAGGGGCCAGCAGGTATTGAGCCTCGACATCGTTGACGCGGCGTTCGAAGATCGCCCAATTCCCATTAATATCAATCAACGGCAAGTTGGTGGATGCTTGAAAATATTCCTCGTTGTTAGGCTCTGTATTTCCACTACCGTCGGAGCCGATCGAGAGGACTGGGAGGCCCGTTGGGTTGCTGCACTTGGCCGTCACCGGCGAGTTTCCGAAGAGCGAGCTTACCTTTCGATACTTCTGCCAGACTCGTGGGCCCTTCGCCGTCAGTCCTATGGCTGCCGTCTGTTTGGTTGCGCTCGCCGCCCAATTAAGGGCGACGAACATCTGCCAAGCCATATTGTCAAAAGGCGTCTGCACGTCTTTCGCCACCGAATTGGGTGGTGGTCCAAACAGTCCTGAATAGCCATTCGATTTTTTCAGAAGTGGGTCAGGTCCGATATAGGATGGCATCAATGAGCACGGGTTATTCGATACCATGGCGCAGAAAACCGCTCTCGGAAAATACTTGGCCTGCGTATTCGACCGATAAAACACGAGCCCAGACACAACTAGAAATATGGCAGCTATTGTGAGCAACTTTTTCATAATGTCTCCTTGTTTAGCGGCGGTAACAATGAGGCGAGCGCTGGAACAAAGCCGCAGCCGCATGTTGTCGAGGACGTGTGCCAGATCATGAGCACACGACTTCATGCTTAAACGCGTTCTGAGACTTGCTTACAAACTGGGCGTTGAAATTGGGAGGTGATAGTCGAGATGATGAGGCGACTTCTCGGCGAAGCTTTCTGGGACTTGAGTTATTAATTCGCGCCGGAAAGACAACCAAATTGTCGCGACTACGGCGCTCTTATACGCTTCTTTCGAGCGATCTGTCTATCAGGAATTTACGGGCCGTAACGAAGATCGATTAACAAATCGCTTGGCGCGATATAATCCGTCCCTTAATGAATGCGCCATTATTCAAAGCGATGACTCCACGTTGCCGACTGGAAATTTTTTCGGAGAAACAGTCCGGCAGTTTCGTGCAGGTGGGTTCAGTTTGTCAGAGACTCATTATCTTCAGATGATGTTCAGCCGTAGTTCCTTCCTTTTTCAAAGTGCGATCCCGCTCCTGTTGTGCGTGACAATTTGCGCGCAGACCTTTGGTCAGGGCCAAACCCCAGGCAACTTTATTGCGATCCCGCCCCAGGCTATAGCTCGCTATCACATCGATTTTGCGCGCTACTATTTTGCCTCGCCGGAAATCGAAAAAGCAGATCGAGCCAATCTGTACGAAACCATCAAGGCCCTGGAGACTTTCAAAGGAAGAGTTGCGGCTTCTCCTAACAACCTGGAACGGGCTTTGCAGCTGAACGATCAGGCTCGCATTCAGCTCAACAAGCACTACTCGTATCTGTACCTTCGGAATGCGGTCAATACTCTTGACGAAGCAAGCCTTGCAGATAGTTCAACGCTGCTTGCGGAGGTGAGTGGTCGCACCGCTTTTCTGCGACAGGAACTAATGCAGATAAGCGATCGCAAGCTGACAACTCTGGTTGCGAGCAAGCCTGCTCTCAAGAAATATCTCTTCGCGATCGAATCCGCGCGACGCTATCGGGCTCATGCTTTGTCACTGAAGGAAGAGGAAGTGCTCAACCGCGTATTGCCGAATAATGACTGGCAGTCGGAACTCTACGACAAGTTGAGAGCGCAAGGTGCGGTGACGCCGCTCACTCGAGACCTATTTGCTTTCGTTCTTACGCGTCTCTCCAGTTCGCGCACCAGGCTCGCTGAGCTACATCACTTTTCAGACGCTGCCAGCGAAGCTTACTTCGAGAGTTATTGGACCAGAGCTGAGTTAGATGAGCTCATGGAACTCATCGCACGAAAGGCGGACCTGTACAAACGCTACGAGCGCATTCGTGCGGACCATCTTAAGAGCAGGAAATCAGAAGCAACGGCGCCTCGTTACACAATCGATCAGGCGAGTGAAATTATTCGCAAGGCCGTCGAGCCACTAGGGCCTGACTATGGCCGTGAGTTGGCGGCACTGCTCGACCCTGCAAATGGCCGGATGGACATAGTGCCCGGCGAACATCGAAAACGCGGCGGCTTTTCACGCGGGTTCATCGGTACGGACAGCGTTTTCTACAGCGCCGGGTTTGCGGGCTCGTACAATGATCTTCGTGTCCTCACGCATGAGTCGACTCACGCCGTTCATCGTCAACTCATGAACCAGAACCAGGTGTTGGCGCCTTACGCTGAGGGTCCGCATTATTTGTTTGAGGCATTCGCGATTTTCAACGAGTTTCTGCTACCCGATTATCTTTATAGTCACGAGACCGACCCGCTTCGCCGTCAGTTCTATCTGGAGCGATTTCTCGAGGGCAAAGGTTTGGAAATGTTTCGGGTGGCGCCGGAGGTTGTGGTGGAACACGCAGTCTACGACGGCGTTAAGAATGGCACCATTAAGAACGCTGACGATCTGGATGCTCTCTCGCAACGAGTCTACGCCAGGTATTCAAATGGAAAGAATGAGGAATTGAAGACTCGATGGATGACGATTTCGTTGATGAACGAAGATCCTTTTTATGACGTTAACTATGTTTACGGCGCCTTACTCGCACTCAATTTCTATGCAATGTACCTGCGAGATCGAGACCACTTTGTTCCTAGCTATGTAGCCTTAATGAAGAACGGTTTCGATGCGCCGCCTGACGTTCTCTTGAAAAGATTTCTCGACATTGATCTGCAAGATCCCCGCCTGGTTTCGACTGCGTTGAAGGTTGTTGAAGAACGAGTGGCGCTGCTCGAACAGAGTTACCGGTAGACGCGTGCAACCCACGAACACACAATCCGAAAACTCGTAATATTCTCTGGTGCACTGAAGACCCTTTTTATTCAAATGTCCTCATGTCTTTCTTCCGAACTTCTCAAGCAATGAGCAATCCGATTTCTTGAAGAGAGCTTTAGTAATAATCTGGAACCACTGGCACCTTTAAGTCGTTAAACGAGCATCTCGCGCTATGCCCAACGAGTGCCGTTACCAATAGCTCAAAGGAGTTGCCCTAATGACAAGAGTGTTCCGGTCTCTGCTGCTGTCCTTCTTCTTCCTGGTCCTGGTATTTGCGAATGGCTCAGCGCAGACAACTCCAACTAAATCTAATCTCACTGCGCGTCCGGTCGAAATTCCATTCGAACTGATTTCGAAACATATTTTTCTCAAGATCAAAGTCGACAATTCTCGACCGCTCACTTTTATTTTCGACACCGGGGATCAGGTCGCCATCATTGACTGGGAGCGGGCGCGAGAGTTGGGTCTGCGACTCGAGGGTGAGCTCAAGGTTGGTGGCGTTGGCCCTAACAAGTTGACCGGAGCTTACGTTAGCGGATCGTCATTTACTCTTCCGGGTCTGGAAAGGTTTTCGCAGCCCGTCAGAATCGCTCTCCCTCTCGGCAGGATGGCGCCAAAGATTGGTCACGATATTGATGGCATTGTTGGCTCCGAATTCATTCGTCAGTTTGTCGTGGAAGTCGACTATCAGGCCAATGTGATTCGTTTGCATGACAAAGACACCTTTGTGTATTCAGGAAATGGTCAAGCAATTCCCATTAGTCTAAATTCCGCTGGATATCCGATTATTGAAGCCGAGGTAACGCCTGAAGGCGATGACCCGGTTAAGGGTAAATTTGTTCTCGATCTTGGGGCCGGAGGTTCACTGGCGTTACACAGTCCTTTCGTTGCTGCTCATAATTTGCCCCGACCTGAGACGAAGACGATTGTGGCTCAGGGTGTAGGCGGCGCTGGCGGCGAAGCCACCGGTCGGTTCGGGAGAGTGGCGTCTCTTAAGATCGGCAGGTTTACCTTCGATAGGCCTCTCACCCTGTTTTCTCAGGACACAGCTGGTGCCGCCGCAAACTCTGTCCTTGTAGGCAACATCGGTTATCAGATTGCCAGTCGGTTCAAACTCTTTCTGGATTATGGCCATCAACAAATCTATTTTGAACCGAATGCAAAAATCTCAGAGAAATTCGAACGGGCTACTTCCGGAATTCAGATTCACGCAGATGGGGCAACCTATCAAACTTTTCGGATTCTAAAAATTCTCGACAACTCTCCCGCCGCTGAAGCAGGCTTGCAACAAGAGGACATCATCGAAGCAGTTGACTCCATTCCGGCATCGAAGCTGACGGTGACGAAGATTGCGGACATCTTCGAACGATCTGGCACGTACAAACTTACCGTGCGTCGTGGCGAGCAACTTCTCCAGGTGCAGTTGAAAACCCGACAAATGATTTAACTAATGGCTGTTTTGCCCCTTCTTACCTTACCGGGCCCGGTCCTGATTAAGAGTCGCCTTTCTATGTCCTGCCAACGCAAGTTGTGGTAAGCTGAACCCGCCGCCAACCATAAATACTCGCCCTAATAGTGATCGTGCCAAGGGAGTCCCCGGCAGTTCTCGACAATAAGTCACTCCTGAACGCGGTGTGATCCGCTGCGAATGGCTCGCTTCTGATTTGCACCCGTTCATCCACAACTGAAAGGAGATCTTCATGTCACTATCAAAACGATGTACGGTTGAGTTTCTCGGTACGCTCTGGCTGGTTTTGGGTGGGTGTGGCAGCGCAGTATTGGCTGCAGCTTTTCCGAATGTGGGCATTGGTTTGCTGGGAGTCTCCCTGGCGTTTGGTCTCACAGTCTTGACCATGGCTTACGCGATCGGTCACGTCTCGGGTTGTCACCTCAATCCCGCAGTCTCGATCGGATTGTGGGCGGGAAAACGGTTTCCAGCTTCTGATTTGCTGCCTTACATCGCAGCGCAGGTGATCGGTGCCATTGCCGGAGCGGGCATCCTCTACGTCATCGCAAGTGGAGCGCCTGGATTCAGTTTGAGTGGTGGCTTTGCGTCGAACGGCTATGGACTGCATTCGCCAGGTGGTTATTCATTGGCCGCAGGTCTGGTCGCCGAGATTGTGCTGACATTCATGTTTCTAATTGTCATCCTCGGATCAACCGACAGACGCGCGCCTCAAGGTTTCGCGCCACTGGCGATCGGTTTTTGTCTCACCTTAATTCATTTGATTAGCATTCCGATTACCAACACCTCTGTGAATCCGGCGCGCAGTACTGGTCCAGCAATCTTCGTGGGAGGCTGGGCGCTTTCAGAGTTGTGGCTTTTCTGGGTGGCGCCGATTGTAGGGGCGGCCATTGCGGGGTTTGCTTACGCGTGGTTAACCGAAGGTGAGCCTGAACCGACTCTTGAAGCCCAAACAATTCCGGAAGCGAAAGCTAAGGCAGCAGCAGCATCTGCGTAGATAACAGATCTACTTGTTGATTTGTGCAGAGTGGTTGGTGCGGGACCTCTTTAAGGGGCTGATCTATCCCTGGGATTAGAGGTTCGCGGTTAACATCTGGAGGTAACTTTGGCCCGCTCGTTGCGGGCCTTTCCTTCTTCTAAAGTAGAATCGTCTCGAGATGACTCGAATCGAAATAATCAAACTCATACTGGTTGTCATTAGCGGTGTATGTTGGACGATGGTCTATATCGAAGGAATTCGCGTTGGATTCAGAGATAAGTCATATGCAATTCCTTTTTATGCACTCGCGCTAAATTTTGCGTGGGAGCTATTGCACGCCGTACTTGGATTTCGCGCGGGGGTCGACGCGCAGACAGTTTTTAACGCGCTATGGTTTGCGTTTGATCTCGGCATTCTCTACACGTATTTCAAGTTTGGTCGAAAATATTTTCCGATTCAGTCCGCCCGGTCGTTCATTGCCTGGAGCGCGCTCGGACTAGTGACTGCCTTTTCGATCGAGTACGCGTTTGTCCGAGAATTCGGTGTGGGTGTCGGCGCTAGTTACTCGGCTTTCTTACAGAATCTATTGATGTCGGTGCTGTTCATCAGCATGTTCTTCCGGCGCGGCGGTAGCGAGGGACAAAGCCTCTACATCGGGGTAAACAAATGGATTGGCACGCTCACGCCAACTATTTTGTACGGTGTCATCGGCGAAGGCGCCTTCCCACATGGCAGCTTCCTAATTCTCATACTCGGCATCTTCTGCACAGTCTTTGACTTGATCTACATTCGCTTGCTCTTAAAGACTCAGACGGTTTGAAAGGATTACAGAATGAACAAGACGCGGAATGACTTCCCTGTTACATCTTGTAATCCTGTCGGCTGGCTATGCTTTTACGGATTGCGGTAAACTCATCCGCGTTACCCACCAGGCATTACTCAAGACCTACTTGTCCAACGCTCGGCTCGCGAGGAGAATCGTTATGACGAACGATGATCTGACCGGGAGAATCATTGGGTGTGCTTACAAGGTACACAATACTCTGGGTACGGGATTTCTTGAGAAAGTTTATGAGAATGCTCTTAAAATCGAGCTCGTAAAACTTGGACACAATATAAAGCAGCAGGAGCCGGTTGCTGTCTGGTACGAAGGAATCCAAGTTGGAGAGTACTTTCCTGACCTCTGGGTTGATGACCGGTGATTGTTGAAATCAAGGCCGTACTGAATCTGGCGAAAGAACACGAGGTGAAGCTCGTACACTATCTGACCGCAACGGGTGTAAATGACGGTCTGTTGATAAACTTCGGTGCGTCAGTTCAAGTTAAGCGCAAGTTCCGCGTGTACAAGTCAAAAACGAGTCTCGCTGACGCACTCATAGCTGAGATCAGTCACCGAGCAGAACCGTAACTAATCATCATTATGAAAACGCAGGCAGAGAAAGCAAACGACTTTCAAGCGCTCCACCACAAAGACAGCGCTTTCATTATCCCTAATCCTTATGACGTCGGAACGGCTCGATTACTCGCACACTTGGGTTTTGAAGCTCTGGCAACTACGAGCGCAGGCTATGCATTTACTCTCGGTCGTCCCGACTACTCACTCACGCGCGAACAGGTTCTGCAGCACACAACCGAAATCGTTGCCGCAACCGATCTTCCAGTGAGCGCAGACCTCGAGGGTGGGTTCGGCGATGACCCTGAAACCGTCGCTGGCACAATACGACTCGCAATCGAGACTGGACTGGTGGGTGGGTCGATCGAAGACGCTACAAAAAAGTCAGATAATCCGATCTACGCTCAGGAGCTCGCGGTTGAGCGCGTCCGTGCCGCAGCCGAAGCCGCTGAGGCGTTTCCCTTTCCTTTCATGCTCACGGCGCGTTGTGAAAACTACCTCGTTGGTCGTAACGATCTCCACGACACGATTCAGCGATTACAGGCATATCAGGAAGCGGGCGCAAAAGTGCTCTACGCTCCCGGCCTCCGGTCCAGTGAAGACATTGCAGCTGTGGTCAGCTCCGTCGATCGACCGGTGAACGTTTTGATGGGACTGCAGGGTGTGCACTTAAGTTTGTCTGAGTTATCTGAATTAGGTGTGAAACGAGTCAGTGTGGGCAGTGGACTTTCGCGAGCCGCACTCGGAGGTTTCTTACGAGCTGCTCGTGAGATGCTGGCTAATGGTACTTTTTCCTTTGCTGAAGAAGCTGTAAGTTATCGCGACGTAAGCGAAATGTTTGAGAGCTAGTTCAGTCAAACTCATGAGGAGAGATTCCAGAACAATGCGTGCCGGTAAACATCTTCTAATCTGTTGTATTGTCGCACTCTTCGCCCTAACGAGTTGCAACCGGAATAAGAACTCGCGACAAAGTACTTCTTCGTCAACCGCGCCAGTGACTACCTCTGACAATGCAGGCGGCGTTGAGAAAGTGAAGCCCGCACCGGGGACCGGAAACGTTCAGGGCAAGGTGCTTTATAACAGCAAACCCGCCGAGAATATCGAGGTTAAACTCTGCGAAAAATTCAATCAGTTTTTTGGCGGCTGTACGGGAAAGACTTTCACGGCGAGAACAGACAAAGATGGCGAGTACGTCATTGTTAACGTGGAGCCGAAAGTGTACGAAGCCCTGTTGGCTCGCGTATTCGAAACTGACTCGTCTGTCTTTGCAACCTCAGGAATAGCTGGACTCAGTTCGACCAAGTACGAAGTTGCTGCTGACAAGACTCTCTTTATAACACCAACAAATCTATTTAAGGACGATCTGAAGGTGCTCAACCCCAAAGCCGGCTCAAAAGTGAGCACGGAAAATCTCGAGCTCAAATGGCAAGCTTATCCGGATGCCGCTTACTACAAGTTCAGCATCTATCCGGAAGACTCCAGTTTTACTTCTCCCTACATTAATGAACGAGTCGACGATATTTCCTTCGGTCTCGTGAAGCCGCTGCAGAAAGGAACCTATCGCTGGCAGGTTACTGCTTACAACAGCGATGACAAGAAACTGTCTGAAAGCAGTCGCGATATCAAATTCACCATTACAGATGGTCCCTCGTCCGAACACTAATCAGGTAAAAGCATACCCGGCCGACAGGATGGCAAGATGTAACAGGAAAGAGTTCCCTTCATCTTGTTCATTCTGAGTCGTGTCAAACTGTCTGAGTCTTTAAGGCTTCCCGGAAAGTCGGCGTGACCAGATCGTGGAAGATCTGATCCATGCGTTCTGGCGGATAAGGCATTTCGTGATCGAGCCACCACTTAAGCAGGCTGAATAATTCAGTGGCCACGTAGTGTGCGAGGATGGGAACTGGAACTGAGGGCGCCGGTTGGTTTTTGAGGTGGGCGCTGAGCCCTGCTTCCATAAACTTGCTGAGATGATTGATGCCGTTACGGAAGACGGAATCAGTCATTCGCGAGCGCACCAGCCCTTTGTAGAAGGATTGAACTTCCCTTAGGTGTTCGAAAAGGAATCCCGCCGGCACGAATTTGGTCTTGCCTGCCTTTGACCATTCGACATGATGAGCCAATCCGTGAAGAAACTGTTCCCAATCCTGTTGAAAGAGATCCTCCTTGTCGCGAAAGTGCGAATAGAAGGTTGAACGGCCGACGTCAGCTCGATCGATAACGTTCTGCACCGTGATATCGTCGAATCGTTTCTCCTGAATCAATGACATCAGGGCTTCACTTAATGACCGCCGAGTTCGTTTGATGCGACGATCGTGTTTCTTATCATGACCAGTCATAATCTAATTTTTCCGAACACCAGAAGCCCGTTTGTTCATTTTCGGACTTTTCAATTCACTGTATTTGAAGATAAGGGGTCGCTGGTTTCGTATTTTGCCTTCGTCAGTCATCAACAACATATTTGGAGGACCCCATGTTTACGAGAAGATTCGCTCAATTGTTGCTCCTGGTCTTAATCATACCGTCGGTATCAGCTTGTTCCGCGATGGCCATGCATCACTTAGGTCATAACGTCAGTCACAAGACTACGGTAAGTTCAGATCCTATCACTGGTGAATGGGACGTGGTTTTCAAAGTCGATGCCAGCACTACTCCCGCGACCTTTAATCTAAGACTGGACGGCGACAAAGTCACAGGTACAGCTAATTCTCAACACACTGGTCCCGGAGTCCTGCGTGATGGTTTCTGGAAGGACGGACAGCTAAAGTTCACCGTCGACTTTGAGAAGCACGAGTCAATTGCTATCACCGGTGCTTTGAAAGATGGGGCACTGGCGGGCGAGTTTCGGACCGAGGGCTTCGTCTCAAATTGGGAAGCAAAGCGGAAGGGCGCTGCTGCTAGCTCGAGTGCCGCGTCTGCGCCGGCAACGGCGCCAAAACCAGGCGATCCAATTTCGGGCGAATGGGACGCCGAGTTTGCAGTGGGCGAGCAGAAGGTCCAGTCCGTTCTCAAGCTCAAGCTCGAAGGAACGAAAATCACTGGCACTTCGGAGTCGAAAACCGCGGGATCAGGTGATTTGACTGAAGGTACTTTTAGCCATGACGGCGTCGCGTTCACGATGCCCGGACCCCACGGTCCAGTCAAAATCACCGGCGTTCTCAAAGAGGGGAAGCTGGCCGGAGATTTCTTGATGGGCCAAATCAGGGGGACCTGGACTGCGACTCGGAAATAGCGGATTTCTTCTGATCTCAAATCTCAAATTTCAGATCCTCACAGCCTGGGATCTCAGAAATCGGTGATCCTGGATCTCAAGATCTGAGATTTGAGATCTGAGATCTGAGATTTGAGATCTGAGAGATTCTCTCGTATCCTCACCTTCTTCATCGTTTTCTAACCAGCAGGGGGCCGACACTTTCGACCTCCTTCGAATTGGCTAGTGTGGAACACCACCGTTGAACGCGAAACAAATCGAAAGAGTCCGCCGCATTTGCCTGGCGCTGCCGGATACTACTGAGAAGCTTTCCCATGGCGAGCCGACGTGGTTTGTTCATAAGAAGGTATTTGCCGCGTTTTCAAACAACCATCATAACGACGGGCACGTTGCAGTCGTTGCCCCGGCTCCGCTTGGAGTTCAGGCAGCATTGATTGAGGCTAGTCCCAAGAAATTCTACAAGCCTCCATACGTTGGTGGCCGCGGTTGGATAGGAATAGAGGTGGCGCAGGTTAGCGATAAGGAGCTTTCGTTTCACCTGCGTGAGGCCTGGCTGCTGATCGCTCCGCCAAAACTGCGAGCAGCGATGGAATCCTGATGTACTGGCAGGCTGCCAGCCTGCAGTCGTTCGGGTTTAGGGTGTCGGGTGTAGACCAACCATACCGAAAAGACTGGTTGTTACACCCGACGCCCTACACCCCACCCCCTAATTTATGAAACCGACAGGCTGGCAGCCTGTCGTACATATGCCCAAGTACGTTGCATTCCTGCGAGCCATCAATGTCGGCGGTCACGTCGTCAAGATGGATCAGCTGCGCCGGCTGTTTGAAGAAGCTGGACTCACCAACGTCGAGACTTTCATTGCCAGCGGAAATGTGATTTTCGATTCGAAGTCGAAGAACACCGAGACCCTCGAACGAAAGCTTGAAAAAACTCTCGAAGCAGCGCTCGGCTATCCGGTTGTTACTTTTGTTCGGAGTATCACGGAAGTACAGGAGCTTGCCGGTTACGAGCCATTTACCGGGGCAAAGAGCGAAACCGAAACGACCTTTATTGGCTTTCTTAACAAAGCTCCTGATAATCAAACACTCGGAAAATTGCAGTCGCTCGCAACACTCGATAACTTTCACGCTGGCGGTCGCGAACTTTTCTGGTTATGTCGAACGAAGATCAGCGACTCAAAGCTCTTCGGTCCGCTTCTTGAAAAGACTTTGGGAGCGCGGACGACTCTCAGAAACTCCAACACAGTAAAAAGAATCGCAGCGAAGTATTCGTGAAGTCGCGCGGCAAAAAACAGCAAGCCTACGCCGTTCCACTTGCCGAGGGAGGCAGGCTGGCACGTCGTCAGACGGGTTTTTTGTCCGACGGTTCTTATCTGTTTCAGGATCAATTGCGCGTAGATGGATTTCTGGCTCCGACTATTATCACGTCCACAGCCTGGCTGCTCGAGTTTTATCATTTGACCCGCGGTGAAATGTACTGCTGGAGCGGCACGAAACGACTTGAACCTGAAACTCGAAAGTTTGGCATTCTTTACCCGCCCTTCTCGATTGCCAAGCCATGCTTCAAAAATACGCGGACAAAGCTCTGGGGGCTGGCCGGCAATCATCGCTTACCTGACGATATTCCAAATACTCCCACTTTGTTCGGCTCGAACTTCAGTGAGGTGCCGTCAGGAGTCGAGCAGGCCATAGCGATCATCCGAGCCGGAACACAACCGCAGGCAGTTGCGGCTTATCCCAGTCCATCACTGCTTTCTTTGAAGGCGAAGCGACTAATCGATGAGAATTACTTTGATTATCCGTCGATCACGCGCATTGCTGAACGACTCGGAGTCTCACTCGAGCACCTGTCACGGCAATTCAAACATGACTACGAACTGACCCCGAGCAGCTATCTTCGCCAGCTGCGCCTGGCCGATGTTCCTCTACAACTGGCCAGAGGTGAAGAGATCGTCAACATCTCTGAGAAAGCCGGCTTCAATGACTTGAGCCGCTTTTACAAACAGTTTCGCAAGACCACCCGTACCTCGCCCGGCGCCTGCCGTACCGTTATGAAGCCGCGACGCTAGTTTCAAATTCGATATCAAAAAACGCCAAGACGCCAATCTCTTGTTGCGCTAGATTGCTGCTGCGAGTGAAAGGAGCAGAAATGCGAAAGGTAACTTTTGGTGGAGCAAATAGCCTTGATAACTACATCGCGCGCAAAGACGAAGGAGTGGATTGGTTAAGGTGGGGTGATGAGGTGACTGAAATAATGACAGAGTATTGGAAGAGTGTTGATACGGTCTTGATGGGCCGTAAGACTTACGAGTTCGCCGTCAGAAGCAGCAAGCCAGGAAAGTCCAATCCTTATCCAGGTATCACCAGCTATGTCTTCTCGCGCACATTGAAACGAGTTAAAGACAAAACCACGACCATCGTTTCGCACGACGCTGCGGATTTCGTTCGACGCCTGAAAGACGGAAAGGGAAAAGATATCTGCGTGCTGGGTGGCGGTGATTTTGCGAGGACTCTTTTTGAAGCTGGCTTAATCGATGAGATCGGTTTCAATATTCATCCGGTGTTGCTTGGCTCCGGAATCCCCTTATTCCACGAGATGAAAGAGCAGATTGATTTGGAGCTGATCGAATGCCGACCCTTTAAGAATGGCTGCGTGTACGTTAAGTATCGAGTGAAGCCTTAAGATGGCTTGCTACTCACTTTTGTGGCGACAGCTTGCGGCGCAAGCGACGCGGTGACTTGATCATATTTGATAGTGAGAACTCTTGCTGTAGCTGCAGTGAGACCGTTCCTAATCGCCTGGCATACCGGTTTTCCCAAACCAGCTTCCAACGCTTGTATCCTGACGTTAACGAGGTCCAGCGTCGACGCATCCTTCAAGCCCGTGTTGGAGTTCAGTAACGATTGCGCTTGAACGAGACAAGTGTAGACGAGTTCCTGGTCACCTTTCACTCGCTGTAGGAACTGGCCAAATCTCAGCCAGTCAACGGGACGATTTGGCACGCTTCCGGAATTCTCCAGCGTCAAAGCACGTTGATAATCAGCGAGGGCCTCAGAGTCATTTCCTTTTTCACTTCTGATGTCAGCAGACTGCATCAAGGCCAGGGCCAACATATGATTGTCTCTAAGCTTTTGCGCCATCGCTAAGCCCTGGGAATTGAAGTGCAACGCTTCGTCAATCGAATCAGAAAGACGACAGGCCTCAGCCAGTTGCAGCACAACTTGCGCTACGAACGGCCCTTGAACCGTCGACTGAGCGCCCTCAGAGGCGACCAGTGCCAGGTACTTTTCGTAATGCAGCACAGCTTCCTTGAAACGTTTCTGATTTGAGAACGCATAAGCCAGGCGAAGATGCGCGTTCACTTGGGTCGGATCATGGTCGATAGCGTTTTGCCATGCTGAAATCGCTTCGTCATCATGTCTGAGCTGCGCGGCAATGATTCCGTAATTCACCAGCGAATCGGCGTCCGGCTCCAATCGCGAAAACATATTCTGATAATGCGTGTATGCTCCCGCAAAGTCTCCCGATTCGATTATTGTTCGGGCGAGCGCCACCTGCGCTGCCCGGTAAGTCGGATTAATTTGAAGGGCGTGCTCGAGCGCATCGCGTTTACCCGCACGATTGCCATCATTTTCAAAAGCTCGCGCCAGCCGCACCTGTAGCGCGGCATCATATGGATTCAGCTGCTGAGCGCGCTGCAAGTTGGCCGTATTGCTGACCTGGGCACCGTAATAGAACTTTAGTTGGTCCAACCCTGCTAATAAGATTAGGGCAGGCACAACAGCCACACGCAGCCATCGTAAAGTGGGCCGCGGTCTCTCGAGCCATCTTTGCCGCATTCCAGCTTCGATCTTCTCTTTCAGCGCAGACGAATTGAGTAAGAGAGCAGCAATGCGACCATCACGAAGTTTCCAAATCGCGCCGTCGAGCAGGAAATGATGAATGTTAACGAGGGCTGTGAAGGCGAGAAAGCTCGACATGAAATCAATGTGCGCCAATCTGCTTGCGAGCCACGGTCCTGGTACGAATAAAGCGATTCCACCAATCACAAGAATGGAAAAATATGTGAACGGTCGCCATGCTGGCGCTGATGCTGATCGCGCGGCTTCGTTTCCGTGTTCGTCACCTGCTTCACGCCGCGCGTAATAGCTGGTAATCCATAAATACTGCGCCGAATGCATAACAGCGAGAATACCAGCCGTGGACCGCGCTTGCAGGAGGTCGATGTGAGTAAACAGCGTGAGTGCGGTGGGGATGGCAAACCAAACTACTTGCGTCGAAACGAGCACGAGCGTCGGGGATAATTTCCGCCAACCGACTTGTTTGACGAAGCTGGAAACGCTGTAAGTGGCGGCGCCAAGAAATATTGCCGCCATCGCGAACCAAAGTATGCGCGCGATAGTCGGTGAAATGCCCAGGCTGAGGATGTACTGATCCGCTGACGTCAGCGAATGAACCGTCAGAAAGAACATTCCATACGAAGCCAAAAAAATCAGATAGAAGGCTCGACGAAGAGATGGCGTCGTCTTGACGCCATTGCGTCGTGCAAACATCAGCGCTATACCGAAGTTTTGACCCGTGTAGTGAAAAGGACTCCAGGTCAAATAGAGCGTGAAGACAAGAGCAAGTAGCTGATAAGAAAAGTGAGCAAGCACCAGCACTAGTACAACCAGCACCGTCACGTGTAGCGTAAAGATTTTGTATTTGGAGAAGTCTTCGCGCGTACGATAGGCGCGATAGATCGTCGCCATGTAGTGCGGATAATTCATGACGAGGGCTAACGCATAGAAGACGATCGAGACAGCTTGGGCATGATTCAAGCCGGCGTAATAACCCAGAGCCAGGAGTGGAACTGACCAGGCACCGCAGCCGACGGTCAAATCAAAACCGGATCCGTAGAACCAACGTGAAGGTTCAACAGACTGTGGTGTTGTTACGGAAGATACTGGTCGACTCTTCATAATGTGTAAGGCTTGCTCAGGAGGCAGGAACTACTTGGTTGGATGCGGCGAAGGCGTTCGATTGCCGCGGCCGTGATTGTACCAAAAAGTCACCCATCACGACCACAGTCATTACAGAACCCGGAGCGGTAGCGACGGGATCCCGTAACTCAAGGCCCGGAAAACGCATTCTTTCTGAGTTGAGTCTTAAATCCTCTGCTATCCCGAGGTGTCGGGAGTTCTGTAACCTAATGAAAAAGTTATTGAACTGCGTATCTCACGCCAGTATTATCCAAACCAGGGAGCGATCCAACGACTTCCAAATGGGCGACTCAAGGCGACTCCGGGCCCTTCCCATGCCGAACGAGTAACCACTCGCGGTTTAATCGAAACACCAGCAAATTTGAGTAGGACAACCCGTCCGGTTCTGACTTATCTCGCGAATTAAAGGGCTGGCCTTCTTCGCTTTCTTCAAACACTCACTCTGCCCAGTGAAACTCCGTTGCCGAGGCTGATATGCAAAGTAGACGATGCAATAGTTGTGGTTTAGTTGGTTGGGCTGATGCGGGTTCCTGCAAAGGCTGTGGAACTCCTTTTGAGATGGCTTCGTCTCAGGTATTCCCCAGTTCCAACTCTCGTGCGCAGAAACCAAACATAACCTTTGCGCTCGCAGGACTAATCGGGTTTCTTGCGGCGCTATTGTTTTCAGTAGCTCGGCCAGTAATCGGAGGCTTGGCTTTTCCGGCAGGCTTGCTATCCTTGTCTGCGGGATTGGTAATGTCGATTCTGGCGCTCATTCGCATCAAGCAAGGCTCGGAAGGTGGTCCTCGGTGGCGAGCGATCGTTGGCATCGTTGCGAATGGCGGCCTGCTTTCGTTTGGTGTAATCGCACCGCTAGCCGTGCTGCCCGCGCTCGTCAAGTCTCAGCCGCCTCAGTGGCAAGAGTACATCTCGCAGCCCGGTCGCTACACGATGCAATTTCCCGCGAAGGCTACGGAAGAATACAAAACGATTCCCGGTCCGGCAGGTGCACTGCCAATGTACACGGCCGAGGCAAGCCTCAAGGGAAATGGTGCTTGCGCATCCTTTTATTACGACTTGTCGAAGTTCAACATCGCGGTCTCAGAAGACGAGATGCTCGATAAATTCGTGCAAAAATTTGTTTCCAGCGGAGAAGGGACTCTGATTAGCCGAAAGAACATAGATTTTGGTGGAAGCAGAGGCGTTGAGATTGAAACTAAGCCGAACCCGGCAAAATATGAAAGAAACGCACTCTCAGTGGCGCGCATCATCTGGGTTCCTGGGCGCTCGTCTCTGTTCATGAATATTGTAACGGGTACAAGATCGTCTCAGCTTTATCAGGAACGCTACAAGTTTCTCGATTCTCTAAAGCTGATCACCAGCCAGGAAATGGGAGACAAGTACAGCAGTAATGTACGGCGACCGGAGTGACACTTTGGAGATCCACACAATGCTGTGAAACGCCGGTGCGGCAGAGTGAGACCGCCTTCCCAAAGAAAGAGTTACCCAGCTCGGTTGCGAACGTTGGCCCAAAATCGAGAAAGAAAATTGAGATCAAACGAGATTTCCTCGGCTATTTTCCTCTACAATTAGCAGAAGTAGAGAAGGGAGAGATGACAGTGACCGAGGCGAGACACTTGACGATGGCCGAGCTCGAAGCAGGACTCGACACCATTCGTCAATCTCCAAAAGATTCAGGCGTGCTTCACCTCATCGTTCGACGGCCAACCGTTGACCAGCGGGAAGTCATTCACGAAGGAGAGCTTGATCTGCATGAAGGTTTGATTGGGGACAGCTGGAAGATTCGCCGCAGTTCCCGAACGGCGGATGGCTCACCTCATCCGGACATGCAGCTCAACGTCATGAATTCGCGTGTGATTGACTTGCTGACTCAAGACAGGAATCGTTGGCAGCTGGCCGGAGATCAGCTCTACATTGAAATGGATCTAAGTGCGGAGAATCTTCCGGCAGGCACGCGTCTCGAGATCGGCGATGCGGTAATCGAAGTTACGCCACCACCGCACACCGGGTGCAATAAATTTGTCTCGAGGTTTGGTCTTGAAGCAATGAAGTTTGTTAATTCGCCGGTGGGCAGAGAACTGCATCTTCGAGGTATCAATGCGAAAGTCGTGCAGTCGGGAAAGATTAAAGTTGGCAACGTAGCAAGAAAGCTTGAGTGATTACAGGCAGGCAACAACAGACGCCATTTCCGTTCGTGTTGGACGAGCTAGCCTCACTTCGTCCACGCATTAAGAAAGTTTTTGGCTTCACTCATGTGTACCTGGATGACAAGCTTCTCTTTTCTCTCCGCGACAGCAGCAAGCGACCTGCCACCAACGGCATTTGGATTTATACGACCTTGGAAGATTTGGACAGCCTTGCTCGAGAATTCCCGGATTTACCCAGGCGACAATTGTGGCGATCGGGAAAGAATGGCTGGCTAGTGCTCGCCTCGCGAATTCCCGGATTTGAGGAACATGCGTTCAAGCTCTGCGAGCTGGTCTTGAACGGTGATCGTCGTATCGGACGTGTAACCAGGTCTTATCTCACTCAAAAAGATCGGTTATCGCTGCGGACTGAGGCTGTGGACGGTGTTTAGCCTCGTGTGCTAAATTGACCTCGCTTACATTCAGTGAGTGCGTGGGGACGCGCTCAAAACCTCCCGAACGGCCGGTGGCGCGAAATTGAAAAGCGCCGCTAATTCTATCTTTATTAAGATCTAAATGACTAAACGTGTGGATTCTGGGTCCGGGACCGGACAAGAGGCCTCAAGCGGACGTAGTGTCGTCGATCTCGCTGACGCTCGCGTGCGTCTGAACTCGCGCGCGCGCACCGATACTTCCAACGAAGCATTAACCCTTGAGTTAGAAAACATCCGAACCCTGCTCGATCAGGGTCTTAGTATAGAAGCGCGTTCCCGCCTGGTGGCCTTGATCACAGCCGCTCGTCAGAATCCCTCGATTCTCGCTCTCGCCCGTTGCGCTTTGTCGATAGCCCTCGAGATGCAGAGTAACTATCGCGACTCGCTCGCTGCCATCGCGATGTACGAGTCGTCCGAGTCAAGGGCGAAATTGAATGAAGAGGCAGACAGCTCTCTCCGGGTTCAAATCAGTATCGCCTACAACTACAACGGCGATAATCCCAAAGCGATATCCCTGTTAAAAGCTGCGCTCCGTGAATTAACCGATGGAGGTAATGAAGCTCGACTGGGTCCTGTTTATGCTGCGCTTGCGCGTGTGTATCGCAGCATCAATGAACATCCAATCGGACGTGATTACTCGCAGCGAGCTCTTGAACTCTTCCGAAATACCGGTAACTGGCGAGGCCTGGTTGAGGCATATTTTGGAATCGCACTCGCCGACATGCACGAAGGGAATTTTGAATCAGCCCTGGAGAACTATGAACTGGCCCTCAACTTGATTGGCGATCGTCCAGCCAGCTTCAGTCTTGGCCGGATCTACGCCAACATGGCCGGCGCCTGCTGGTTCCTCAAGCGGCCACAGGAAGGAATCCGGTATCTCGAAAAAGCGATTGGCTATTACGAACGCACTGATCACAAGAGTAGTGCAGCCGATGGCTATAACAATCTCGGTATCAATCTCATCTTGATCGGGCAGTGGGATCGAGCTCACGAAGCTTTGGATCGCGCGCTGACGCTTGCTTCTGAAGTAGATGAGCGCGGGGCCAAGATTCCCATGATTCTCGATTCGCTGGGCGAGCTGCACATGTTGCGCGGCAATCTCGACGAAGCCAAGGGATACCTCGAACGCTCAGCCACGCTCGCACAGGAGAACGGTAATAAATGGTATGCGTGCCAGGCGTTGCGAACCCTCGGCCGATGTAATTTGGCGATGCAGGATCAGGCTAATGCGTTACAGAAAGGCTCGGAGGCACTTTCGCTCGCCGATCTGATCGGAGATCGACAGGCCATCTGTGAATCTCGTCTCATTCTCGCCGAAGCTCATCTCTCTGCCGGTGACTACGACAAATCAAGCCTCGAGCTACAGCGCGTTACCGAGGAAACGAGTGAATCTCCGACGGATCTAAACCTGGCCGGCGAAGCGCAACGGTTGTTGGGAAAGCTCGCGATGGCGCAGGGAGATCCCGGGGCTGCAGCGCAACACTTTGGCCGCAGCGTTTCGATTTTCGACATGCTTGGGGACCGCTATCGCGCGGCCCGCGCACACTATGAGCTGGGACGAGCCTATTCGGTAACCCAACCGGCCCGCGCTATTGAGCACTTAACACGCGCCGTCAACACCTTTCGAGAACTGGGCGCACCGATTGATTTGGCCTCTGCCGAGGAGGCGTTGGCTAATCTCGATCGCAGCACGCCTTCTGAGCAACGTTCTGAGCTTCCGGCCCTTACTCAGCTTTTGACTTTGCGACTGGCCGAAGCAGTTGCTTCACGTGAACTGCTGTTGCGAGAGCTGGCGGCGATCATGCGTCAGGAAACTGATGCCAAGCAGATCGTGATACTTGAGCGCGGTGAAGACAACCACATGCGGGCGTTGATTGCACATGGTTGCACCCCGGCTGATGTGTCTCGATTAGTTGAGGAGATGGAGCAGGTCAAAACGGACGATGAACGGCTCAGTTACGCGAAGCGACGTGACGTGAGCCTGACTTTGCTTCGTTCCACAAATGCTCCACCAGCGATTCTATATATGTCTCCGCGTGATCTAGCGACGATGCCAGGCACCGTCTCGATAGAGCCATTATTGAGGATTGTTGAATTAGGGATGGACGTTTGCGCCCTTCGAGCCGGCGCTCAAAAGGGTGTCACCACTCCCGAGCAGGAAACGTTGGCAGGCACGAGTCTGATGCCTGGTTTTATCCACTCCAGCCCTGCCATGACTCGTCTTGTCGAGGAAGTTCACAAGATTAGATCGTCCGACGTGACCGTGCTTGTCACGGGAGAATCCGGGACCGGTAAAGAACTGGTAGCGAGAGCTATTCATGCAATCTCGTCACGCCGGGATAAAGTCTTCGTTCCATTCAACTGTACTGCGGTGCCGAAGGAATTATCGGAAGGTTACCTCTTTGGTTACCGGCGCGGAGCTTTCACCGGGGCAGTCAATGACTCACCCGGTGTGATTCGCACCGCAGCTGGCGGCACTTTGTTTCTGGATGAAATTGGTGACTTGCCGCTTGATGTCCAGCCTAAGCTCTTGCGATTTTTGCAGGAAGGCGAGATTCAACCGCTCGGCGAGCAACGACCGCTGAAAGTCGACGTCCGCATCATCGCTGCGACTAATACGGACCTCGAAGAAATGGTGGCGCAGGGACGTTTCCGCGAAGATCTTTACTACCGGCTAAACGTGATTCGTTTGCGCGTCCCGCCGCTGCGCGAACGTCGCTCAGAAGTTCCCACCATCGTCAGTTATTACATCAATCATTACTCGGCAAAGTTCGGGCGCAAGGATATTCAGATTACGCCTCAGGCGATCGATCTTTTGATGGTGTCTGATTGGCCGGGAAATGTACGCCAGTTGTGCAACGAGATTCAGCGCATTGTGGCCCGGGCTGAAGATGCTACGGTCATCACTCCCGATCATCTGTCTCCAGAGCTGCGCCGGACTGGATCGCCAATCTCACCGGCTGCAACCGGTGGCCCGGTCGGACATATTCAAGCTTCTTCAATTCCTATCGGAACTCTCGCGGATGCGTTCGCCGAAGTTGAGCGACGCATGATAGCAGACGCTTTGCGACGCCATAACGGCAACATCTCGCGCGCTGCCCGCGAACTTGGGCTGACTCGCCGTGGGCTTTACCTCAAACTCGAACGGCATTCCTTAAGCGCCAGCGCGTAACCTTTGCGCAAACCCAATTGCAGATCATCAAGGAGACCACCGACTTTAGTCGTGTTGGAGTCTCAATTTCAGCCAGACTAAGAGTCAACAATGAAGGCCGAAATTGAAACTCCAACTCGACTGAAGTCGGTGGTCTCTTTTCGAAAAACCCACTGCGAACGTAATTAGGTCGAAATTGAGACTCCGACGCTGCTAAAGCAGGTGGTCTCTCGTTGGAACCAGGCTTTAGAACTTCTCTGCGGTTTCGTTTGTACTAAGTCAGGAGCGGCGGCGATCGACGGTGTCGACGTTTTGCGCGTTGGGGAAGGCGACGAGCTTCTTACGCTCGTTGATCTCATGAGCAATCTCAGAAATACGGTTGATGTCAAAGGGCTTCGACACAACCCAATCAGCTTTCACCACGTTTCTCGTGTCACAGCTGATTGCGTCAGCCCAGCCACTCACAATGGCAAGCGCAATAGTCTCAGAACGCCGGCGAATGGCCGTTGCTAATTCCCAGCCATTCATATCGGGCATGCCAATGTCGGTGAAGACAGCGTCGAAATCGCCGTTGAATTTGTCGAAGACTTCAAGAGCAACTTGCCCATTCTCGGCCGTAATAACTTCGCAGCCTTCGGCTTTCAAAGCTTCAGCAAGTACGTCGCGCACGGTGACTTCGTCGTCGACAACCAACAAACGCAATGGTCGTGGTCCCGCTATCGTCGACGAGTTCTGAGAGTTCCCAGCTTTGGAAGAAGTCCCGTTAGCCAGAGGTAACGATATTCGGAAGGTCGTACCCTTTCCAATTTCGCTATCAACCTCGATCGAACCGTCGTGACGACGGACGATACCGAAACTGACTGCCAGCCCCATTCCGGTGCCGGCTTTGCCCTTCGTTGTAAAGAATGGATTGAACAGCCGCGTCTTAACTTCGGCGGACATCCCGGTGCCACTGTCCGAGATAGTCATTATCACGCGCTCGTTTGTTTCGTAAGCATCGAGATAAATGTTTCCGCCGTTTGGCATCGCATCCACGGCGTTGTAAATCATGTTCACTAGAACTTCGCGCAGCTCAACCGGATCTCCCATTACTACGGCCGCGCAATTTGAGACTGAAGTACAGCGAATAGCTTCCGCATGAGACTCCCAGCGTGGTCGGGTCATCTCGCAGACTTCCCGCACCAACTCGCTAACTGAGACCGACTGGAATTCTCTACTCGGGCGTTCCCGAGCGAAATCCTGGATGCGACGAATGATGTGCGCACCATCTTCGGCACTCTTAATAATTAGCTCGAGACCCTTGATTGTTTTTTCTCGATCGTGACTGCGCATCAGCAATTGTGCGCGACCGAGAATTCCGGTCAACATATTGTTGACGTTGTGAGCGACGCCGAATGACAGCTCACCCAAGGCCGCCATTTTTTCCCCGTGAGTTTCTCGCTCGCGTTGTTGCTCATACTCGGCATGGGCCACTGCGATACGATCGAGACAAGCTCGCAGCCGTTCCCTCGTTGAAGCCTGTTGGGAATTGGCCAGGAGTTGATTGGCTTGAGCGCCAATTTCGCGACGCTCGTCCTCACCCAACTGCGCGCACATCTCTTCAATGAGGATAAGAAAGGCTCGACCAGCGCCTTCGCGATCTCCACATCGTTCAGCGACGCGTTGCGCCCGGTGCAGGATTGGCTTGGCTTCATGGCGACGCTCGAGCCGGCAAAGCACAAGACCGTGAGTGCTCAACGCCTCTGCCAACAAAGCGTCCTCGCCACTCGTCTCCATCGTTTCCACAGCGTGGCTGATGGAGCGTTGCGCCAGGTCGTATCGTCCCGATGCCAGGTACAGTTGCGCTAAGGTTTCGTCAACCTGAGCGCGCCGAACTTGATCGCCAAATTCCTCGAACAGTTTGCGGGCGCGGCCGAGATGTGACAACGCGTCTTCGAACCTTCCTAAAGTAGAAAGAAGGAAGCCATGGTTATTCTCGACAATCGCCGTGTAACGCCTATTACCAAGTAGTTCGAATTCTGCCAGCGCTTCCCGGTAATGATTGAGAGCGCGATCCAGATAAGCTCCTTTGTTTTCGGCAAACCCGAGATCCTTAAGAGTAGTAGCGTTTTCGAGGTGATAACGGCCTTTAGTCCAGACGCTAACATGGTCGATAGATCTGCCAGCTTCAGACAGTAAGCTGAGAGCGTCATGTAAGCGGCCAGCATGTCGCTCGACAGTGGCCAAGCGAATAAGGCCGATGACTCGTAACTCTGTTTCTTCAAGTTTTAAGGCATCCAGAGCCAGTCGGAGAGTACTACCTGCGAGGTCGAATAGGCCTTGTCTATAAAAGCAGTAGCTAAGTTCGATTCGTGCTTCAGAGGCGCTGGTGCGGTTTCCAAGATGATCGAACAGTGCTATCGCGCCATTCAAAAGTCCTTCAGCGGGTTTTTGACCACCAACCATCTGCCGCGTGCTGGCAACCCATCCGCTCAGGGTCCCGGTAACGAGAAGGAGCTCAGCTGCAGCTGCCTGGCTCAGGCCGTCCTGCTTTGGCCACGTCCCAATCGTCCACCACTCGCGAAGAGTAGCGCAGGCGGCCTCATAGTCGCCCAGTTCCAGCTTTTCTCGGGCGATAGTGCAGCAGGCCTGTACCTGTTCGCTAAGCGAAAAGGAATAGGTATCAAGACCACTTACTGGGTTGCTTTTCTTCAAACGAGGCATCTCCATTGAGCTTAACGGAGTGGGGAAATTGTCTTCGACGAAACGAACTCGCTACTCTCTGGGGGAGAAGTTAGACGATAATGGGAGTGGTTATTGAGTATACACTGAATACTGAATTACCACTTGGACCTTTATTGTTGAAATAATTCAAGTTGGGTTGGATTGCACGACCTCCCTCAACCTATTTGCATAGTGAGTATCCAGTTGGATGCTTCTTTGGGTACCTCTTTCCCTTCTGTCGTTAACAGCCGATAATTAGTTAGTCATCAACAGGTTAGGTGCTTGGCACCGACGTTAGAGCCTTGTGGCACGTCCGTTGATAAGGTAAAGAGCGCAAGATTGATAATTAGGTCAGCGGGAGGGAAGAGAGACTTCCCAAAGTACTATCCCCACCCCACTGACTCCCCATTAAACACTTTAGGTTCAACAGGAGCTAATCATGAAACGCATCACTTCAATCGCCCTAACCGCAGTTCTAACCCTGGTAATTTCGTCGACGGCCTTCGCCGGCAACATCTCAGGCAGTCCTGCCCCAGTTAAGAACGGCAATATCTCGGGTTACCTTGGTAATATCTCGGGCTACCTCGGCAACATCTCCGGTGTGGTCAGCACCATCCTTGGTAACATCTCTGGATGATCACGACCTTGATCGAAACGTTGGGATTATCTCAACCTTTCGGTCATTCAGGTTGACTTCGGTCAATATGGTGATCGTTCCGTTCAAAGATCATTCAGCTTGACTTAAAATGACCCCATTTGGGCCTTCGCATAGTAAGGTTGGCAAACGATATGCCGCTCACAACAGACAACGGAAGCATTCAGGAAAATGGTCGGGAAATATGCGATTGGCCAGCTGTTAAGCCTGGAGAACTGCGGAGTTCGAAGTCGGGAAATTGGAACGTCAGCCGCGGTTGGATCAAACCTCCCACGATAACGAAGTAGTGGAAGAGGGCTTCCCCGGCAAGCTCTTCCCCTAAAGGTCGAACTAATCGATTTCAAGTCAAGTCAGAGTTTATGTGTTACCCCCGGATTTTGGAAGCAGTGATTTTCTGATTGCTGCTTCTCTCCAAAACCAGGCTCAATCCCATGAGGAAATAGAAAATCATAATTACTTCCGAGTCACCCCAGTTGTAATGCACGAGCCCGCTCATTACGAACCCCGCTAGACCTCCCAAGGCTCCCAGCACGACACCGCAGTCCAGCGCGATCTCCCTTGAAGTACCCTCTGATTTTAGCCTGCGAAAGATCCGCCAAAGCATTCGCGCGTAAGCACCGAGAAGAACCAGCCACAGAAGTAGGGCAAGTAAGCCACGCTCCACTGCGATCTGCAAAAAGTTCGAGTGCATATGGCCGATCGGTATTCGACCTTGATCAAACAAACCCCACTCTCGCCAGTGTCGCTTGATCGAATCCATGCCTACGCCGATCAAGAGGTGACGCGGTTTGCTCTTTAGCAGCTCAAAGCCTTCACGCCAAACTGTCTGCCGCCAGGTAGTCGACGCGTCTTTAGAGTCGAGTAAGCCTACATGGCGCTTTTGTTGAAGCATGATGGCGCCCGCTATCACGAGAGGGATGACACACGCGCTCGCGATCAGAATCATTTTGCGCGAGGTGCCAACCAGCATGATTACCGTGACAGACACCAGGAAGCCCAACCAGGATGCGCGCGTCACTGTTAGCAGGAGCGCGAATAGAATACCGATGAGCGCGAAAAGCAATAACATCGCCAGCCGACTTTTTTTGACTGGTTGACAGATCCATAGCCCGAGCGCCAGCGAGGCAATCAGTTGCAGAGCTTCTGCGTAGCTAACGTAGTGACTGTAAAAGCCCATGGCTCGCCAGTCTCTGCCGATGGAGCCGCTAACAATTCCTAATTGTTCTTCGGCGGTAGCACCTTGAAGCAAACTACCGCGCGGAACGCGCAGAGGGGGAAACACATCACCTCGATAAATAGTCACAACGGCGAACTTTTGACTTGGTGATGCAGTCAGAAGGTTTGCGATTTCACTTGTACTGCGAACTGCTTGCCCGTCAACAGTGAGGATCGTGTCACCATTTGCGATTGGAAACGAAGACTGAGTCCGCTGCTTATTGGTCATGGTAGCGGCAAGTAGTGGACTCTCAGCCTTGATGCCTTGAACTTTTACACCTTTTCCTGCGACTCTGGTTATCGCGGTGTAGAACACATTGATCATGCATGAGGCCACCAACGTGAGCGCGAGCGCGCGAACTATCTTGCGCGAGGGGACATTCTCAGCGAAGAGGTAGACGATCGTGAAAAGACTCGCTGCTCTCAGCTTGCCGATTGAGACCAGAGGTTCATATGACAGTACCGCTGAAAGGCCTGTCAGAATGAAGAACCCCAACAGCAGGTAATCAAGCGGAGTGCGACGTAGTTTCGGTCGCGGTCGAACACACAGCCGAATGATCCAGCAGGTCCCTCCCAGCAGCCATGCGCCTTGCGTACCTGCGATCGAATGAGGGGCCAAGGCTGCAAACAAGAAAAGACAAACTAGAATCATCCCATCAAGCGCGCTAGCCAGCTCTGAGGATTCTTTAGAGTCTTTCATTTATGCGGCTTGATTATTCGATTCAGCGGGAAGTTTTTCCAAAACTTGTTCGGCAGATTACAATCCAACGCTCTGCGGGAATAACTATACTCGAACGGTCAAAGGAACCATATGTATAGACGAGCGGCCCTCCTGATTCTGGCTGTTTTTGTGGCCACTACCTTCGCGCAGACTCCAGCACCCAAAGACAATGAGTTCACTGTGCAGGTGAAGGCCATTCAGGAAGATCCAAAGACCAGGGCGGCCACAGATTACATCGACAAGAACCATGACGAAATTCTGCGCGAGTGGTCAGACATAACAGAAATCAACGCGCCTTCAAAAGAAGAAAAGGAACGCGCAACTTACATTGAGGGACTCCTAAAGAAGTACAAGGTTCAGGACGTTCATTATGATGCTGCCGGGAACTTGATTGCCGTACGGAAAGGAACTGGCGGCGGGCCAGCCGTAGTTTTCGATGCGCATCTCGATACAGTTTTTCAACCTGGGCTGAAGATAAAAACGACTATCCGCGACGGTCGAATCTTTGCGCCGGGCGTTGGTGACGACACCCGCAACATCGAGGCTTTGCTGGCCACGATGCGCGCCCTTGATAGCGCCCAGGTTAAGACTAAGGGGGATTTGATCTTCGTTTTCACAACTGACGAAGAAACAGGTCTGACAGGGGCCAAACATTTCGCTAAGGAAAACAAGGGCAAGGTCAATTACTACATCGCGCTCGATGGAGGCTATGAAGGATTTACTTACGCAGGCATTGGTATCAATTGGTATCGCCACCACTTCATCGGTCCCGGCGGCCATACGCGCTCGCGTACTCCTCCATATTCAGCAACCCTGCCGTTGGCTCGCGCGATCGATCGCATTTATCAGTTGAAGGTACCGACAAATCCGTCTTCAAATCTCAACATCGGGATGCTCGGCGGCTCGGAAGTTGTGAATGCGAAAGCCTCAGACGCGTGGTTCAGCGTCGACTTGCGCTCGACGAGCAATGAAGTCATCGCGGATCTCGAAAAGCAAATCGCGGCGATTCTAAAAGAGGAAGCTGATCGGGCCGGCATGACTGTAAAGACCGATTTGATCTCAACGTCACCTGCGGCGGTTTTGCCTGGAAATCGAGAATCAGATTTGGTGAAGATTTCAGAAGCAGTGCATCGCGCCATGGGATTCGATCCGCCGATTGGAAATGCCGGCTCAAATAACTCGAGCGCGGCTTTGCTCGAGGGCATTCCATCGATTTCAACCGGCGCCGGCCCGTGTAACGATTCACATGCATTGACGGAGAACTGCGAGATTGAGCCACTCTACAAAGGGATTAAGAAGATTCTGTTGCTGGAGATTGCATTGGCCGGGTTAGCGAAGTAAAGCCCAATTCCAACGAATCGTCAATTTGCGAATCTCAACAGTTCCGCCAAATCCTCGAAGTATCGACGGTGTGTGCGACGAACCGCCGTCTTCGATGCAGCATCGAGAATTACGATTTCTCTATCGATGCCTCGAGAGTGATTTTCCAACTCCAAGTTTAGACGCTCTGTCTGGGCGACATCTTTGTCCCTATCAGCGAAGGATTTCATTTGTACTAAACAGCCCTTGGGGCGATCGTATTCAATTAGAAAAATCATTTTTCGTCCTTTCCGCGCTTAGAAGTACCTCGCTCGCCTCACCCAGGGAATCAATAATGGCTTGTTTCTTTGCCGCTTGGGCATTCTTGATCGCGTCACTGATAGCGCCCTCTGGTTTAGAATCCTTTAGTTCGTCAAGAGCCAGACGCAACTCGCTCGTTTCATATTTTTCGATTACACGGGAGAGACTGTTCAGGACAAAGCGAGCCTCTTCGTCGCCAGCCCCATATTTTATTAAAGGATCAACGACATCTGAAACTTTTTCGCTGAGTTCTGCCCAGCTTTGCTGTAGTGAAGTGCGTATCTGTATTTCAACGAGCTTATTAGAATGAGGGACAATCACATGAACGGCACGATAGCCATGGCTGGGCATCTTACGACGATCTTTAAGGTTACTATTCGGAAACAATTCTTCCAGCCGCCTGACTGCTTTATCTTGACCTAGCATGTCGGATACTACAATTCGACAACCAGCTACATCCTGCATAGTACTCAGTCGCGTTCCCTCGCGTCGTAGTTTATCGATGATGGACTTCGTGGATTTTGCCCTTCTTCCCGTCGGGGCAAGACCTAACTCGTTACGAATTTTTTCTACTACGTGGTCGTAAGCCTCAGTGAATGACCGACGGTAATCTTCGAGAAGTCGTAAATCGGATTTGCTGACCTCACCCTTTCGCAGGCGATCGCCGAGTTTGTTAACTTGTGTCCTAGTTAGGCTAGTCTCTGTCATGCTCTGATCGATCGAATTCAACCACGCTCAAAACTCGGAGACAGCCTTCGGCTGATCGGCGCCGACGCGGCCGGCTTCGATCTTGGCGACTGAGTAATTCTCACCCTTAATTGGCGCGTCGGCGATACGGCGCAGAATCGTCAGCTGGCCGACATGCTGGAGCGAATCTGCGATGGCACCTTGAAACAACCTTTCACAGGTTCCACCCAACTCCACATCGGAAGCTAAGTAACTATCGAATCGCTCAAGTGCCACATGAAACCGAGCCACTTCGTCAGCCCACGGTAATGGCGCGGCGTTATGCCAGGTCTCAGCGCCCTTCGCGATTGATAAGGCCCAGTCCAGGAGGTCTCCAATGTGCGCCAGAATCTGCACAGGTGTGCGCGTCGTTTCTGAAGCATGAAATGACGCAAAATGGTCAGGCGCGTCCCGCACGGCCTTAGCGCCCCGATAAGCCAGAGTTGCAACAGTATGCCGTAGCAATTCTCGTTTAGGATCCATAGATTTCTCGCAGGGTTAGTAATGCAAACTGTTAGTTTGCGTCGAACGTTGAAAGTCACAAGCTGCACGCAAACTAACAGTTTGCGTTACCTCAGTACGCATCGCCGCGCATCATTACCGGCAGTGTGCGCAGGATGATCTTCAAATCCAATAACAACGACCAATTCTCAATGTAGAAGAGATCTAAACGCACCATCTCATCGAACGGCAAACGATTTCGGCCAGACACCTGCCAGAGTCCGGTCATTCCCGGCTTCATATCCAAACGTTTTCGATGCCACAGCTCGTACGCTTCGACTTCGTAAGGAATCGGAGGCCGGGGCCCGACAACACTCATGTCACCACGCAAGACATTCAAAAGCTGTGGCAGTTCATCGAGACTCAATCTTCGCAGCCATCTTCCCACTCTGGTTATCCGAGGATCAGCTTGCAGCTTGTAGACGGGCTTGCCATCGCTCGCCAACTTAATCTCAGGTTGACCGGCAATGTATTGCCGCTGAAACTCGCGATGCGAAGTGTCATCAGCATTGGTGCGCATCGTGCGGAACTTATAGAAGAGAAAGACACGACCGTCCATGCCCACACGCTCCTGCTTGTAAAAAACTGGCCCTTTTGAATCCAGCCTAATCAGCAGCGCCAACACGAGTGAAAAAGGCAAAGCGATAAGACTCGCAATCAAGGCGATGACTAAATCGGAAGTTCGCTTGAGGACCCTGGCAACACTGGAAAGTGGCGAGCGAAATAACGTGATCATCGGCAGTGCACCGATCTGATCTACTTCGGTCTTGCGCGGTAAAAAGTTGAAGAGGCTCGGCGCGATTCTGAATTCCACTCCGCGACGCCGGCCCACTCTCATCATGACATCAAACAATGCTTCACCGGGAACAGTGGGGTCGGTGATGATTACTTCGTTGGCGCCCGACTCAATAATCGCATCGGGCAAACGCTTCAAATCTCCTACGACGGGAAGGCCTTCAAATGTTTGTGGAGCGCCGCTCGTGATTTCCTTTTCCAGGACGCCGATGATGCGATAGCCGAGCTCAGGACGTTCGCGAATCTCGCTGATAAAAGTGGCTGCTTCGTCGCCCCGACCGACTACCAGAGTCGGAATCAAATTCAGATCGTGACGCCGGGCCAGCATCTGCGAACCACGCACGGTAAAACGCAGCAACAAAAACCCAGCTAGCGCCAGGACAAAGTCGAGGACGAACACTGCACGCGCATAAGAGAACGCTCGGAATTGAAACCCACCACGATAGAGAAGCGCCGCGGCTACGATCAGCAAAGTTCCGGTCGCAGTTGCTTTGAATACTCGGACAGCATCTTCAACGAACGAGAACTCCCCACGCAGCCGGTACAAATCGTAGTAGGCCAAAGTCAGAATTCTTATAGGCGGGACAAGAATCAGAAGCGCACCATAAGGCGCAAAGGCTATGGTCCAACGCCAGGCACCACCAGTTTGTTGAAGCAAAGGCGCACCTTGGCGCAGATAGAATGCTCCGGCGAAGATAACAATCGCGAACAAGATATCAACCACCACCAGCGCTGCCTTAATTGAAGGCACTACCCAGGCTGGCGCCCGTGCTGGCACGCGCACCGACGCGGCGTCGAACATCTGTGTTTGAATCCGTTCTGCCTTCATCCGCGGTTCACCGGGCGCTTGTCAGGATAAGCTCAATGACCTCGTTTCGCACGTCCATCGCTCGCCTCGGATTGGCTTCGGGCTTTCTTTTCAGAGGCAATGAATCAACGTCTTCGCGTGAGTTAATTCGTCGCAAGCGGCCTTCGTTGACTAACTGTTCGTCAATCGCGGCCCATTCTCCAGCGTAGATTGTAGCTGCCGGTACGCCCAACGCAGCGGCTTCGCGGTTCATGGTACCGCCCGCACTGATAATCAAATCGGCCGCGGCGATCAAATTAGCTCCGTCCAACGCCGACTCGGGCTGGATCAGGTTCGACTTTGCCATTGCCGCGTATTCACGACGCTGCTCTTCGGTGCGAGCCAGCAATACCACCTTAACGTCGGCCCGGTTGGTTAACTTTTCCAACATTGAACTAAATAACTCATTTTCAAAGCGATGATAAAGAGCTTCGCTGGCGGGCGGGCGCACAATTACGATCAAGTCGTTGTCACCGATCCCCAACTTTGCAAGCGTGGCGCGAAAGTTTGGATCGGGATGAAACCCGGCTAAGTAAACATCTTCTTTTGTTCCATGATAGCGGCGAACTTTTCCTTTGGTGGCTCCATAACGACGCAACGCCGATTCAGGAAAGGCACGCGGTACGATCACTCTCGATGCAAGTCTAAAGGCGAGGTGATTAGCCGGTTGATGTTCGTAATCCATCAGGGTAGCGGTCGTAATTCCCAGGCCGGTTGCTGCCGCTATTTGTGCATAAGAATTGTGACTGACGGCGAGATCGAAACCACGACCGCGCGCCCACTTGGCCAGGCTTGCAGCGCGGCCCACGAGGTTTCCAGCCTTTCCGGTAAGTCTTCCACCGCCGTGCCCGCCAATTACGTTTGGTATCAGTCCGGCCTTTTGCGCTAACTCAACTGTTTGAGCGTAGTCGCGCGCAGTGATCTCGATGTGGTGACCACGTTGGCGAAACTCCGGTATTAGCGCCGCGAAGAACGGCACATGCGGCGAGTTTGCGAGATCGATCCAGAGTCTCAAAGCAAGTAAAAAGTAAAAAGGAAAAAGGCAAAAGTACAGAGGTAGCGTCAAGCGTTACGAGTCTTGCCGACACCCGTTCGAGCCCTAACAACGATCGAACCAAGAATGCGTAAGGCAAGTAAAAAGTAAAAAGGCAAAAGTAAAAAGTTCAGAAGGCGATTAGCTGCGCGCTCGCGTCCTGACAACAATTGAACCCAGAATGCGCATGATTTGGCCGGCCTCGTCGATGAGTTCTGACAGCTCGTGTTCTGAAAGTATTCTTGATGCTACCAAAAGCCGCAGCCAAAAGTGCGTTTCTCGCGCTTCTTTCAATGCTATGTTGTTCTTACTGATAAAATCAGGTCTGCTTTGTCCACCTTGTGCCTCTTCAACATTCGCGTCAATGGAAGTCCCAGCCTTTAGCAATTGATTGCTGAGCGTTCTCGGAACTCCGGGAACCTTATCGAGCAGCTGACATAGCTTTACTATACTGACTGCAAATTCAAATGTTCGCTGACGGATATCATATGTTTTAGACATGGTGCGCCCTCTTCTCAGTTCTCCAGCACTGCAGTTGAGCGAGCCAAGCAAATCCGGCGACAAATATGAAACGAGCTTTTTGCCTTTTTACTTTAAACTTTTTACTTCTATGACCCTCGCGAGTCCGTAGGCCATCCATGCTTGCGACCAGCGTATGTAGGGAATGCGGTTGTTGTAAAAGCGACGACGTTGATAATAAAAGTATCCTTCGGAGCTTTGCAGGTTCGCTAGCGCCCACTCTGCGATCTTATCCGCCGACATTAGTGTCCCTGGAATCCGTCCACGCAATTCAACCAATGCGACTAAGGCTGCTCCCGTTGAGTGTGCGTCCGCGGGATACAGACGATCCGGAAAATACTTGGGCCACCCATTGGTGAGAAAAAACCGATCTCGCCAGAATTCATAGCCTCGTATCAAAGCTGATTCAAACTCATCTCGACCAGATTCACATGAATCGATGATGCGCGAAAGACTTGTGAGAATGAAAGCCGTGTGAAAATTATCCGCCCAGCCCTGGTAGCTGTCTGCGCCATAAGCCCAGGATCCATCAGAGCGTTGCCTGCGAATTACGTAACGAGCAGCGCGCATGCCCCACTCGCACAACCCCGGATCACGTACGCGCTTTCCAACAACAGCCAGAACCTCTCCCGCCAACAAACTCGCGTTGAAGACTCGAGTGTGATCGATCGGCGAGTAGCTGAAACAGACTTCATCGCTCGTTTCTTCCGAGCGTTTCAAGTCGTTGAGAATGAAATCACAGATCGTTCGTGCAAAAGGAAGCAGTTCTGAATTGTCTAGGCAATCGGATGCTTCAAGCAGTGCCCGTGCTGCGAAGGCAGTCGGCACGATTGTCGGAGTGCCTCGCGGAGCGAAGAAGGCTCGACCCTGCCAGTCGAAGTTATAGCCCCATGCAGCGCCTTTGAAGCCTTTGAGACTCATCGACAAAAGATCGTCGAGCAGTTCAAGCGCCTCACCTTCAGCTTCTTTTGTTCGGTGTGTGCGATATTTTGCGAGCGCTGATAAAGCAAATAGGGCAATACCTTTCGAATTTCGCTCGGGCGAGATCCGGGCGAGCGTTCGAAAGTTAATCGGTGAACGCTTAAAGAACTGCGTCCAGAGAAGACGCGCTGTTCGGGACCTTCTAAATGGCAAGGACTGAAACAGACGACTGTTCAAGCCATCAAACGGATCGAAGCCGGTAAAGTCATGATTTCGACACCAGGAAAAGACTCTTGAGAACGCCTGCTCGAGTGGGGCCATCATTACTCGCCAGCTTCGCGGCTTGGTTCTAATTGCTCAACTAACGGAAATTTTGCGGGGTCGATTCTGGCCGCATCATCTCGTAGTAACGGATGTCTCAATACGGCGTGGCGTTTCAATAAAGCTTTCGTGCCACAGCTCAAACATTAAAAGTGTCCAAAGCGGCTTGCGATGATTTGCCAAACCCTTTTCATGTTCATCGAGCAGACGAGCCACGTAATCCGGATCGAACAATCCCGCTCGTTTCACCCGTTCGCGGGACAAAAGATCTCGCGCGAGCGGATTCAGTTTTTTCTTAAGCCACTCGGCGACGGGAATGCCGAAACCTTTTTTGCCGCGGCGCGAAACAAAGGGCGGCAACAGGTCTTCCACCGCGCGCTTGAGAATGAACTTCGATTTTCGACCGCGGAGTTTGAAGTTGCGCGGGAGTGATGCTGCGTATTCCGCGACCTTTGGGTCAAGGAAAGGAGCGCGCACTTCGAGAGAAACAGCCATACTGGCCCGATCAACTTTGGCAAGAATATCTTCGGCGAGATAAAGCTGCGTGTCCAAGCTCTGCATGCGTTCAATCATGTCGGTCGCATCGCATTCTTCAGCAAGCTGCTTGGCTTGTCGATAGATGTCGCCGTCGCTTTGTAGCTTTATGGCATCGCTCAGAAGATCTTCCTGTTCGGCCGCCGTGAATGATCCAAACCACATGTGATGTCGAGCGATCGGCTCATAGTCCGCAGTCGACACAAAGCGCCTGGCCCGATAATCGAATGAAAGATTCTTGGTCTTAACGGGCAGCATTCGAACAATGCGCTCAACCAAACTGCGGCGAAGCGAGCGAGGAACGCGAGCATATATATCCGCAAAGCGATGACCGAGGTACATTGGATATCCGGCAAAAAGTTCGTCGCCGCCATCTCCCCCCAGCGCGACGGTCACGTGTTTTCGAGTGAAACGAGATAACAGATACGTTGGGACGAGGGACGGATCGCTGCTCGGCTCGTCCAGCCAGGATCCGATCTCGCTCACGAGATTGGCGGCCAGGTCCGCGCTGAACCTCTCTTCATGGTGATCAGTTCCCAGGTGCTTGGCTACTGCTCGTGCATACGAAGATTCATCGAATGATGCTTCGGCAAAGGAGATCGAGAAAGTCTTAACCGTCTCTGTCGACGTCTGCGCAGCTAACGCGGTTACGGTTGATGAATCGATGCCGCCTGAAAGCAGAACACCGAGGGGAACATCGGAGACAAGTCTCATCCGCACTGACTCGGCCAGCAAATGACGAAGGTGTTCTGCAGCTTCCCGTTCGGTAGGTGTATGCGAAGGCTTTTTGTAGCTCAGTTTCCAGTATCGTTCGAGCTCAATGCGTCCGTCTTCGAGAGTCAGCGTATGCGCCGCCGTGAGCTTGTTGATGCCTTCATAGATCGAGAGCGGTGCTGGAACGTAATCAAACGATAAATACCGGCGCAACGCATCCAGGTTTAGTGAAGGTCGTACCGCGGGATGAGCCAGCAGGACTTTTGGTTCCGAGGCAAACAACAACGTGTTATCGAAGACTCCCCAGTAGAGCGGCTTCTCTCCGAAGCGGTCACGGGCGATGAACAACCGACGACGTCTTGCGTCCCACAAAGCAAACGCGAACATTCCGTTGAGATGCTGAACCATGTCCTTGCCGTACTCTTCGTAGAGATGTGGCAGGACCTCAGTATCAGACGCGCTGCGAAAAGCGTGACCGCGCTTTTCGAGATCGTCTCTAAGCTCGCGATAGTTGTAGATTTCGCCGTTGAGAATTACTGAGACATTGTGGTCTTCGTTGTGAGCGGGCTGTTCACCGGTGAGGAGATCGATAATCGCAAGGCGACGCATTCCCAGCGCCACGCCCGTGTTAACCATCAAGCCTTCGGCATCAGGACCGCGATGCAGCATGCGCTCGCACATGGCATGGAGCAATTCCTGCGCGCCCTCTGGTGGCGGCGTGCGAGAGTCCAGGCTGGCCCATCCGGTTATGCCGCACATAACTTGTAACGCAAACTGTTAGTTTGCGAATGACTCTCCTAACCGCTCAAGCTTGAATCAAACCCAACGTCCAAACAAACTAACAGTTTGTTTTACTCAAACCCAATACGCTCACGGACTGCATAAATCGCTTTCGATTGCGATTCGTGGTAAGTACGAACTTGCATCTCAGCGAGCAGTCCCATGAGAAAAAACTGAATTCCAAGTACCAGCAAAACCATCGCCAGTATTGGCAACGGCGTCTGCACAAAGTCGGCGTGATGTGGCCAATTCAGATACTTCATCACAAACGCTCCGACCGCGCACAAAAACGAAACGGCCATCGTCAGCAAGCCAACCCAGCCAAACACGTACAGGGGTTTGGTCTGATAAGAAGCCATGAACTTGATGGTCATCAGATCAAAAATTACTTTCACCGTTCGTGAAAGTCCGTACTTCGATTTACCCATCGTACGGGCGTGATGTTCCACTGGAATTTCAGCCACGCGAGCGCCTGCCCACGAGGCATAGATGGGAATGAATCGATGCATCTCGCCATAGAGATTCACATCGGCTAATGATTCGCGCCGGTAAGCTTTTAATGAGCAGCCGTAGTCGTGCAGCGGGACTCCGCCAATCCATGAGATTAGACGATTGGCGATCATCGAAGGTATTTTGCGAGTAACGAGACGATCCTGCCGGTTCTTTCGCCATCCAGAGACGACATCGTAACCTTCATCAAGTTTCTCGAGCAGCCGGGCAATGTCCGCTGGATCGTTCTGTAAGTCCGCATCCATCGGAATCAAAACATCACCCCGGGCTGCATGTATACCCGCAGCCATCGCCGCGGTTTGACCATAGTTTCTGCGCAACGCCACCACGCGCACTCGCGGATCCAACCGGGCCAGTTTGCGTAATACATCCAGGCTGCCGTCGGTTGAGCCATCGTCAACGTAGATGATCTCGGCAGGTCTGCCCAGTTGCTTCAGCGCGACGTCGAGCTTCTCATGTAAGGGAACCAGGTTCGGTTCCTCATTCAAGACGGGCAGGAATACCGAGATAACAGGATTTTGATGAATGTGATCCATGGACATAGTTGGGTCCATTTGGGTTGGATCGCGTTCGTCGTAGAGTTTATTCATCATTTGGTTCGTCGCGCGACGCAAATAGCAGATACGCCGAAGGGCAGGTTCACCTTTCGAAGTATAGAGCTTTCCGCGCCCAGGATGCGACCGAGTATGCCGTTTAGGGCACCAACAGTGAGATTGTTCTCGGAAGCCGGCCGCAGACCTGTCATTCGCATTAGCAGTCTGCCCATCAGAATCGGAGCGAAGAAGGTAATGTTCGCATAGGTAAAACGTTCTATCTCAAAACCCGCGGCGCGAACTGATTGCTGCAGATTATCGTGAGTGTAACGGCGCCGATGATGGCTGATGTCATCCTGCACTCCCCACAGAAACATAAAAGCCGGGACAAAAAGTAACGCATAACCCCCTGGTCGAAGCACGCGGTACATTTCTTTAAGACCGGCGACATCGTCATCGAGATGTTCGACTACATCGAGACCGGTGACGATATCGAATGAACTGTCCTCATAAGGGAGAGCCTCTGCTTGACCTTGGCGAACATTCTTCAGTCCACGTTCCTGACAGAAGGCAAGAGCCTCAGCCGAAACGTCGACGCCTTCAGCCTCTCCGAACTGCGAAAGCATTTCGAGGTTGGCACCTGTGCCACAGCCAATGTCGAGGATGTGAGGGGATGTGGTTTCGAGCTTGCGACAGATTTCTCTGAGAAAGCTTTCAATGATTCGACGCCGTCCTGCGAACCACCAGTGGCTCCCCTCGACCTTGTACATGATCGAGTAAGTATGCTGCTGCATTTCCTGCGGCAGTGAGTCAGTGATGGTGTTCATACTCGTGTCCGACAAACTTCAGTTTGTCGTTAGTCTTTCTGGTTTCAAATCGAGTCGGAATAATTTGCTGACGGCAGCAAGTGTTTCAGCGCGGATCCGACAAAACTAAAAAAGCTTGTTGCAAAACTACCACTGGCGTAGTGGCAGGAGTAACTCGCCTATCTCATTCTCACCCGGTTTCAACCGGGTGAGACCTGCACCCACGAGATATGTGTCTAACCGTTTTAACGGTTTCTTCCCCAAATCTGGTAAACCGTTGAAACGGTTATCCAGTTTTACACCACCGTCTTCACACCTGGTTGAAACCAGGTGTGAATGAGATAAGAACCTGCCCGCAAGACCATCGAAGTGTATAGCTACTCTAAAAGTTTGTCGGACTGAGTCTCCCTGAACCAATTAACGAATCGGTGGATGCCCTGCTCGATTTGAGTTTGGGGGTTATACGCAAGTAGCCGCTTTGCCTTTGTGATGTCCGCGTAAGTTTGCGGCACATCGCCAGGCTGCAGCGGCTGCCGATCAATAATCGCGTGACGATCAAGTTCCTTCTCCAGCAGTGAAATCAACTCACGTAGCTCCACAGTCCTCGACTCACCGAGATTGAAAACTTCAAAGTCGCTTTCTTTGTAATCAATGGCCGCGCGCACACCGGCGATGATGTCATCAATGTATGTATAGTCGCGTCTCGTTGATCCGTCACCAAACACTGGGATTGCTTGTTCGCTGCTGATCAATCTGGCGAATTTGTGAATCGCAAGATCCGGGCGTTGGCGGGCGCCATAGACCGTAAAAAAGCGCAGGCACACACAACGCAATCCATAAAGATGTGAGTAGGTGTGGCAAAGTAACTCGCCGGCACCCTTCGTTGCTGCATAAGGTGAAATAGGATTCCGAACCGGGTCATCTTCGCTGAACGGCACTTTTGCATTCTCGCCGTACACCGATGACGAAGAGCCAAACACAAATTGTTTGATGCCGTGTTTCCGAGCCAGCTCCAACAGGTTCAGAGTGCCGTTGATGTTGGTCTCGGCGTAAAGTTGCGGCTCGAGAAGCGACGGTCGAACTCCGGCGCGAGCGGCGAGATGAACTATGCAATCAAACTGATCCTCGCTAAAAATCTTTTCCAGCGCGGCCTGACTGCGAATGTCGACCTCCTTCAGTGAATAGTTTGGCTGTTCCTGGTGAAGGCGAACATTCTCGTGTTTGATGGCCGGTTCGTAAAAATCGTTAAAGTCATCGACAACGGTGATGTGCCAATCGCTTTCCGCCAGCAGCCAATCCACGAGATGAGAACCGATGAATCCCGCACCACCAGTGATAAGAATTCTCTTCATGCTAATCTCGGCTCAACTGCACAGCAGGCTCAATTGGATTCAACAAGCGGCGCACAACGAACGCAGCAGGCACTGCTATTACGATACCACCAACCGGCGTCACGAAGTCGTGCCAGACAATAACTTTCAAGTAAATAACCTCAAGCATGACTATCGCAGCTGTGAGTCGAGTTACCATCGATCCCGGCCTTAAGATCGCATACATCAAGAACAAGGCGTGCCCCGAAACCAGCGGCACGTAACCGCGAGCGCGCAGCACTGAAGTGCTGACAACGAGAAGATCGATTGCCAACACAACAAAACCAGCAGTCCTTATTTCTTTAGCTCGATCAAAAAGGAAAGCGACAAACGGGACGACGATGGGAACGACATATAGGTAATGGTGAAAAAGCGATCCCCCGGGAAAGCGCCAGCGCACCAATGCGGCATAAGCAAGCGCGCCCGCGAGCGACGCGCTTAGAACAAAGAAAGGATGAAAGATTAAACGCCGCGACAAGGTTTCAGCTCAAAACAGCCATGGTTGATTACCTTTCAATGCAGGACTGAAATCACGATCCCAAGGATAGGCTCCTGTATTGTCAGGCCAAAAGCATTGAAGAACGGAGTAGTCCACTTCGTCATAAAACCAACTTGCAAAACCGAGAAAAGGGTCATACCAGTCCGGTTTGACTCGCTTAAAAACGCAAGAATAATTCTCGATTAGATTGGGATACTTTCGATCGGTCGCGAATACGTCTCCCGAACGAATCTGCTCACCAGCATCATTAAGGATAGCGTGCATGACATCATGATCAAGGCCGAACATGATGATCTGCGGGTGATTGAAATTCTTCTGCAACCCGATCGTGTACGCCCATCCCGGTGAATCTTCCGAATCAAGTACTTTCATAACGTGCCAGCCGTAGCTGGCAACATCATCCAAGATTTTTTGCTCACTTTTATCCGGACTTTTACAACGCGAGTCATGCTTCATGACTAAAGCCTCTCTATTTGATTGCATAGATCCAGAGGTGCCAACCCCAGCGAGTCGCAAGCCAAGACTCAAGTGAGCGTGGCAACAAATTTCCGATCAAAGGCACGAACCGCTTGTTCAGAAAGAAGGCCCGGAATTTGACCTCCGCGAAGTCTTTGAATAAAAGGCGTGCCTCGCTGCGCGAGTAAACGCGAGCCAGCGGATTGCCGGCTCCATCAGTATTTTGATTTAGAAATTCCTGCGTACTTGGACTGCCGTTGTTTTCGGCTTGTAGTTTTTGCGCATGTTCTCGCAGAGACTCGATTGGCTCGCCGGTGAGTCGATGAATCAGACGCACTCCCGCGTCATACTTCAGCAGATGCATTCCGCCACGTCTAAGCAGTCGAATGTTTATCCCGTAGTTATACGAATTGCGATGGTAGAGCATTACGATCGCGCGTCCATTCTTCTTAAGAACCCGGTGGACCTCTCTTATCGCGGTGGCGGTATCGGGAGTGTGATGCAGCACACCGTGCGAATACACCACGTCAAAAGATTCGTCGGCAAAGTCGAGCTTTTCGGCATCAGCAGTCCGAAAGGTTCCTGGAAGGTTGAATACCTCAAAACGTTTGCGCGCCAGTTCCACGGCAGCTTCAGTCAGGTCGACTCCAGTGTAGTTGGCTCCGGCTTTCGCGAACTGCGCCCCGTCAGTGCCCATTCCACAGCCGATTTCCAGCACCCGGAGCCCTCGAGTTGAAGCAAAGTCAGCAGCGCCGGGAATGTGCCATTCCGTCTCATAGCGATGCTGCTCAACTAACTCAAAAAACCGTCGGCTTCCCGGCTCTGCGTCGGCAAACTTGGTCCCGCAGGGGTTAGCCTGCCAGAAAGCGCGAACACGTTCTTTTAGTTGGGAATTCGACTCAGACATGCGGAAATCAAAAGAAGAATAACAGAGCGGCGAGTGCGCCGAAAGCGGGCGGATGCTGAGTACGGCAAGAATGGAATTGACAACTAGTTAGTAGCGCGGAAAGTCTCGGTGACTTCTTGCAGAAGTGCCTGGTTCGAACCAAGCAAAGAAGATGGAGTCCAGGCGATGATTTCGTGGAAATGAGAGACAGTCTCGAGGTTGGTGATTAGATAAGCGACGTTAGTTAAGCCCTCGTCTCCTTTAAGTAAATACTGTTGGCCCTGCTTCCCATTGATGCGGACCTTGATTGGAGGAGAGGCTACGGGTGACGAGAGTCTCAACATCTTCAGATTGCGACTCGCTTCTGTAAACATATCGAGCGTCAGTGGCCCTACAAGATCAGCTTTCTTGTGGCTGATAACGATTACATGCATTTGGTCCGACGCATTTGTTACTTTGATAGAGGCTTCGTTACTCAAGCTCGGGTCTCTGGCCCACCCGTTCGTCACCTTAATCTGACACGTCTGGTCCGGGCTTTTTATGATCGATAGATCGGTTGTATCCAGACACTGTCTGATTGCCAGCACTCCGCTAATGACAAATACGCCCACGGCTAGTGGCTTTAATATCTTCAACATGAGTTCACACTCACAGGTTAGCTATTTCGATGCCGACAAAATTCGCTCGATGAGTTTTGTGTCATCCGGCAGTAGGTTCACCTTCGATAAACGCGGCGTTAAGGTCACCCAATTCTTGTCCATCTCAAACACCCGTTTGAAAAGCGGTAGCGATTCATCAACACGACCCATATTTACGAGAGCGACCGCATGCCAATAAATCATCTCAGCGCTGTCAGGGACCAGCTTCTCAGCGGCGCCGTATTCGCGCAAGGCGCCTTCATTGTCTTTGTGTTCGACGGCAAGGTCACCGGCATTCATGTGATTGTAGGCACGCTGCAAAGTTACCAACCGGCGCAGCTCCTTCAGTGGCTCGGGACTATCATCGACTCGTAAATCAAAAGTGCGATCTTTCCAGGCCTGACCCGTGGGCTTGCCAGTTACCACGATAATCGCCGCCGACTGCCTACCTCTGATATCGCCGCCAACTGACTGCGCCGCATCGAGCGCCGCGAGCATCCGGTCAGCAAGATCGCCGTTGGTCTTTTCAAATGCGGCGGCCATTGCCGGCCACACCTTATCGTTAAGCATCAGGTTCGCCTGAACAGAAAAATTCTTTCCCACGATCTGCCCGGCAGCAGGAATATCACTCTTGCCGGTCCAGGCATCGACATTCCCTCGCGCATCAATCATGGCCACTTGTCTCACGTCGCGGCCATCGTCTCCGGCAAGGAGAGCTCTTAGAGCTTCGGGAGCGGACCTGCCAGTGCGCATTAGCTCCAAACCCAATTTCCCATAAGAAGGATCGACGAATGATTGAGTCGCCACCGCGCCAATTCCGCTCTCCGCCCATGGAACAATCGAGCCTACTGAAAACCAGTGCGACTGAACAGCCACACCTAACTCCCCGGTAACTGGATCGCGAGCAACGATCGAAAACGTATGCACTGGTCGATCACTTCTTGGCCGCGGCGACGATGTAGTTCGTTGGGCTTGAGTCAATGATGCGATGAGAAGAATCAGCAACACACTTGCAAGGCGCATTTCGAACCTCCGAATAGCATGAAAGTGAACGGCTAACGACGATAGGGAAAGTTTGGATACGTTCGCGCGCGAGTCTGGTGACGCTTGCCACCACAAAGATTAAGCGGCGGCATTATAAGAAAGTCATAACGCCACCGCCGTGATCCGCTGGACCTGAACACCACCCGCTAACTTGTCTTTGAGAGTTCGCGTCCGCTTTTCTTCAGGCCACTCGTAGTGCTCTGAGCTAGAACCAACCGCGCTTACCTTGAATGTAAGTTCTAACGAACTCTTCATCAGATTTCGTAAGGTAGATGATTCCTTCGATCAGACCGACGATGCTACCGGCGCCACAGGTCACCAAAGTGATTACGATTTGAATAATTCCTTCGGTGGTATATCCCAGAACGAACTTGTGCACGCCAAACCCGCCGAGAAGAATGCCACAAATGCCGGCAACCATCTTCTTGTCAGCGCCCTGGGCTTTCCAATCAGACATCGCTCCTTGATTCACAGCCGCCATAGGCTGATAACCACCCGTGTTCGGGCCTAGCGCGGATTGACAAGTGGAACAGAATTGAGCCAGGTCGTCATTTTGTCCACCACACTTAGTGCAATATCTCATCTTTGTTTTCTATCCTCACTCAAGATTTTTATACAGCGACATTGAATTAAGAGTAATTTGCGGATCGGGCGACAATGATCAATGGCTAACCGCCGATCGGATGCCGCCCAACACACTACCGCGTACTACCGGCAATCAATCTTCTAAACGTTTGAACCGTAGCCTCCCGGCGATGGTTGACCACTGAAGCCTTGAGGTGGTGGCGGGAGATCAGGGCCGCCCTTGCGCTTCTCAAAAATCGGCACGCCCAACAGGCCACCGATTGTGGAGAAAATCAACAACACGAAAGCAGACAAGAAACCGCTCAAGATTTGTCGAACGATTGACTGGCCAGCAGCCATTTGGGCCCTCATTATTTCGGCTTGCCGTGGGTCTACGCTCTCCATGAACCCGGAGACCAACGACATCATCGTCTTGCCCATTACAATACCGAGAGGAATTCCAATGACTATGTAGATCAATGCCCCGACCACGCCTGCCAGCAATCCCAGCACGGCACCATCACCAGCTTTGACCGGAACGGCAGAGGCCTTGA
>Ga0157380_10000077_pt1 | contig 54067 bp, 31 predicted proteins | sample S35metaG_FD_119757 | JGI IMG/M metagenome (GOLD analysis project Ga0157380, IMG submission 119757) | Switchgrass rhizosphere microbial communities from Kellogg Biological Station, Michigan, USA - S3-5 metaG | ecosystem: Host-associated > Plants > Roots > Rhizosphere > Soil | place: USA...
AATAAAAAATTCAAATCAATGGCCGGAATGTAATAGATTAGTTTGTTGAATGTGTACAATTAACAATTGAAATCAAATCACAAAAATCAAATAAATCAGAAAAATCAGGGTTCAGACATTAGCCCATTTTTCTGAACTGTGATTTTTATGATTGCTGTGATTACCTTGATTAAAGTTCAGGTGGATAAATGCACTCCATTCACAAACGAAATCAAATCACAAAAATCATTTAAATCATAAAAATCAGGGTTCAGACTTTACCCCATTTGTCTGAACTGTGATTTTTGTGATTGGTATGATTACCATGATTAAATGTTTCTTTTCAGAATTGAATCACAATTAACAAGAACAGCTTAAAGGCTCCGCTATAAGCCTTCAATGCATCCGGCCGGAATCGCACGCCCGTGATGGTTGAAGTTTCATTCCCCGCTGCGATGAGCCCGAAACATGCAATTTTATTCGCCTTCAGGCAGTCATATACCCGTTAGCGGGTATATGCAATTACCCGTTAACGGGTATATGCAATTACCCGTTAGCGGGTATACACAATTACCCGATAAAAGTACTTTTAATTCCATTTTTTTATTATTTTATTTGAAGCGACCTTAAAAGCCATGCGTGTTAATGCTTTTTCGTCTGAAAAATAACCCCAAAATAAACCTTTAAAAATTATCTTAATGAATAGCTGGTGACAAAACCGAATGATCTTCTTTCCGGAGATTCACACCGAAACAGGTACCAGCTATCAAAAAACAGAAATATTTCCCAAATTTTTGTCTGCCTGATGCAGATAAAAAAGCGTTGTCGGCGAACAACGATATTTGAATAAAGCAACCTACACCCAACACCCTGATCTATGGAAATAGCCGAAAATCCATAACAGAGTAGGCATCACTTTAAATCAAAAAAAAAATGAAAACATTAAAAATCGGAATCACAACTTTATGCTTTGCATTAACAACTCCCCTCTTTTCGCAAAGCCTCTGGACACCGGGCACAATAGTCGGAAACAATGTGACAACAAATAATGTTGGGGTGCATTTCGACGCACCTGTTTCTGAATTCCAGGTTTTGAAAGACGTTGACCGTACATCAATCGGAACAGGGATTGGATCTACAGTCGGAAATTTTTCAGGATATCTTGGCTTTAACCTCACCCGCGACAATGCAGGAGGGGGCGTTTGGGATAACCATGGCAATGGCGTTGACAACGGCGCCACAGCATTAGTAGGCAGCACTACAGGAAACCTGCATTTTGTGACATTTCCAACACAAGGCGGCGGAATTATGACATGGAATGATGTGGATGTACATAAGCATACCAAAATGATCATTGAAGGAAAAGAAGGAAATGTAGGTGTGCATATCCTTACGCCCGTACAACCTTTAACTGTGGCTGGAAATATTTTCTGCACAGGCGACCAAAGCTCACTGCTGCTGGGAGATAACGTGCTCAGTCCTTCCTGGGGTGAATGGGGAATCGAATACGAAGGCGGCGCCGGCGGGCTGAATTTCTGGAAACCCTGGGGCAGCAACAACTTCGGAAACTATTTCATGTTCATTCATGACAATGGTAATGTAGGTATCGGAACATCCACACCCGCTTACAAGCTTGATGTTTGCGGAACGGTAAGGGCAAAAGAGGTGAAAGTGGAAATTGGCTGGTGTGATTATGTATTTGAAGATTCCTACAAGCTAAAACCACTGGATGAAGTGGCAGCGTACATTGCAGTGAACAAGCACCTCCCAGGCGTGCCTTCTGAAAAAGAGATTGTTGCAAATGGTTTGAGCCTTGGTGAGATGCAGGCGACACACATGCTGAAAATTGAAGAAATTACCTTATACCTTATTGAACTGCAAAAAGAAAATGAAGCGCTCAAACAGCGGTTAGCTGCTCTTGAAAATGCAACCGGCAAATAATATATAACTTATAAAATTATTTGTCATGAAAAATATATTCAAATTAGGAACAGTCCTGCTGATATGGTCAGCGTTGTTCCTGTGGGCCGGTATTCCATTACGGGCCCAGGATTCGAAACATGGTTCTCAGCTCACGCCACGCGGTGAGATCAGGGTTTTAATCGTATTTGCGGAAATAGTAAACGGAGGCACCTGCACCCCGCCTGCTCCGCACGACTGGAACGCATCAGTAGTCTGGCCATCCGGCACGGCTGCACCGCTCAATGCTGATAATTACCTGGATTATGTATGGTCAGCCACTCCTTCAACATTCCTGTCGCGTTATTACCGTGATATAAGCCTTGATGAATATCATGTGATTGGTGATTATTACGATGGAACGGTCCAGGTTCCATGCTCGCTTATAAATTTTGTCAATAACGATGTTTGGACCGATGCAAGAAAGGCAATACAAATTCTCAATACAACATGGGTGCCTGTAATGGGAAATTATTATACGAAGCATGGCATTAATATCAACGATTTTGATGATTACCAGAATCTGGGACAGGGTATACAAAAGCCACCCGGAAATCCTGACGGTAAAATTGATGTTACCGTTGTTCTTTGGCGCAATCATCCTTTTGTATCCTGTGGATCCGGTGCCGGAGTAGGTGCCTACATGGGTGAGCCGCTGGTCGGAAAAACCTGTGGGTATTTCGGCTCATGGGGAGGTTGTCCCAGCAGCTGGGCAACAGGATATGACGGTTTTTTTGTCGCTGAATATTTTCATGCCATCATGGGTGGAAATAATTTTCATACAGGCGGCGGAATGGATCCCGGTACATTTATGTTCGATGGCACCGGTTCCTGGAGCACTTCAGCACAATCCGGTTCCATGACGAACATCGTATGCGGATGGGATAGGAATTTCTTTGACTGGAGAGGTGTGGGAGCGAACCAGCGGCTTTACAGGATCAGTGCGCAAGACTTAGCAGGACAGGAGGTGCCCAGTGATATCTCCATTGCAACACATCCCTCCTCGCAGTTTTTTGTATTGAGGGATTTTGTGACGGTAGGTGATATGGTCAGGATCAAGCTTCCCCATTTTGACTACCAGGGAAGCGGAGACAGGAAGAACCAGTATTTGTGGATTGAAAATCACCAGGTAGGAAAACCGGGTTCTTCTGAATTTGATAAAAACAGGGGTTATGCTAATTGCAGGGACTGGCAGCCCGGTTTATATATACAATTGCAGGCCGGGAAAGACATCATTTCAGGAACAGGTATATATGGCGGCTCAAGCTCTTCACCCAATTCGCTTAACGACTGGCTCTTTCCACTGATGGCAGAAGGAAACTGGGATTACTATTATGATTATGCTGCAGCAAACATCAACTATGCAAATTGCGCATGGGGTAATAAGAGTCTGCCATACAGCAAATATTTTCCAGTAACCTGTGATACCAAACCTAATCCATTCACCGGTTACAATGATGCATTTGGCTCTGTTGATTTTAGCCAGAATTGCGTACTCCTGGAATCAACTGATGATTATCAGCCCAGGCTGCAGAAGTGGTTTACCTGTCCCTCCGGACCGCCCGTAGCTCCCAACATTCCAATTTACGGTGATGAGCTGGATGCATTTAATATGCTCAATCAAAAAGTGTCTATTGCAACAAATCCTGCTCCCATGCCTGTATACACTTCTATGCAGGGATTTGCAGGATCGGTTTATCCTTCCTGGGAAAACCGTGTAATTGCATTGAATAATATTGCCATTACCATTCTTGATTTGGATTACTATGGTACAGGCAGCGGTGCACAGAATGCCATTTTAATTCGCATCGACTGGGATGATCCCGTAGTGGATGAAGATGTAAGATGGTGCGGAAATATTGTGTTGAAGAACGATCCGCTCGATCCGGGAATGAATACGATGCAAATTGATCTTACTCCGGGAAAAACCATTACCCTTGATCGTGGATTATCACCAACACAGTTCCCATGCGAGTCAGGTCTGAACACGCAACCTACGTGCCTGCACATGCTTGATGGCACTGCAACAACGCTGGAGAACGGATCGACGCTTAATGTAATTAACGGATCCACTTTACACCTGGAACCGAATTCCATTCTGATCATCGGTCCCAATGCAACAGTGAACATCGATGCTACTTCGTATATCTGTGTGGAACCGGGAGCAAATATCGTTTTCCAGGATCCGCTTACCTCGGTAATTAATATTAATGGTGTGAGCTACTACAGTAACCTGAGTTTATTGGGTGTGGTATTGCAGAATACATCGACCTTAAATTATCATGCTTACAATTCAATTGTAACAGGTAATCTTGGTCCTACGCCTACCACCATGGTTACAACAGGCACAGTTGAACTGGAAGCTGGTGTATCGATTACGCTGGGGCCGAATACTTACATTAATCCGTCAAGTCCGACCAACAACTTCTGGGCGCATATCGATTTCCCTTCCAATTGCAGCGCTGTATGCAGCTATGCACTCAGGCCTGCACCACTTGCTGAGGACAATGATGAAAGCAAAGATGAAGAGCTGTATTCTGAAAATGAATGGGCGCTGAATTTTGCAAATACCAGTTTGACATCAGCTGCTGCAGTTCCGGTTACAGACATGCAGTCAAAAAACAACATCTCTGTTTATCCTAATCCGACAGCAGGAAAGTTCATGGTGCATAACCCTGATGGCAAGCCGGTTACGATTTATGTTTATGACTTAAACGGATCGCTGGTTTATTATCATGGTGAAAGCAATGATGCAGATGTTGTAATAGATATTTCAGCTGAAAAAGGAAATCTGTTCATGGTTAAAGTTGTAGGACCGAACGACATATCTTCATTTAAAGTTATCAGGCATTAATTATTTTTTTTATCTCCAAAAAAAACCAGTCCTGTAAGACTGGTTTTTTTGTGAGATTTTATTGGTTGTCATATTATTCTTACCCTGTAAAATGAATTTTAAAACACACTTGATTATTGTGATTTGAATGAATCCCCTGATTAATTTCTTACCTTGCAAAATGAATTTCATTTCGGCAGGTAAACATAAAAGCCTGTTAACATCATACATCATTCTTATTTCGGCGGTGGCGGCAGGCTTTATTTCATTTTCCATTCCAGGCTGCGGTGATGACAATTGCAACAGCTGTGAGCTAACCGATGCTGAGAGGGCCTTTATCCCTTATGTTCCGGGATCGGTGCAGGTTTTCGAAAATGATTCAACGGGGCTAACCGATACCTTATCAAACTCAGATATGGCAGATCAGCTGGTCTTTTGTTCAGGCGCTTGCGGTGATCTGCCGGCTGAAAGGAACGGCACATTAATGTTCACTCACATGGCAAAATGTTTTCTTTCCATTCATCACGGCGAACCTGTTGTTGCCTCATTTCCTGGTAAAATTTTTACGCTTACCGGTCCATTCACCTATCTTGATATTAATAATCAAAAATATTATGATGTGCTGACAAGCACGCTTGATTCATCAGGCTTTACACTCCCTGAAAAAAAAACAATCCCTTATAAAGTGTACTACAGCAAATCAACAGGATTTGTACGGTTAAGCATGTCGGATGGGAGCAGCTGGAACAGAAAGTGAGTTTGAATATTAAATATAAGCGTAGCGTTATTTGGTTTTTTTAGCAATTGCTTATATAATTCACATAAATGAAATCTTAATTTCGAACGAATGCTGAGTTCATGGAGAATTTACAGTAAGCTTTCGGCCCGGATTTTTTTTGGATTTTAACTATTAGCTGGCCGCATTTTACTTTCCAACTTAAACGCTCACTATACGTATTTCACCCATCATTCATTGGGCTTGTTTCTCAAAGAAAAAATCCTATCTTTAACCCATACAAACAGCACTGTTTGCTGCCACATTAACTATCCACAAGCCATGAAAACAAAATTTATTCTTCTCTCAGCTATTTTAATTATTAAAATCCAAAGCGTTCATTCCCAGTCATGGAACCTTAACGGCAATGGCGGAACCAATACGACCAATAATTTTATAGGTACCACTGATAATAAAGCACTGAAAATAAAAACTAATAACAACGTTCGCATGTACATCAGTGCAAACGGGAAAATAGGGATCGGCACTTCTTCACCAGCCGCACGGTTTCATATAAAAGGCGCTGCAACAGGAACGCAGCTGATTGTTGATGCAGGAACGTCCCAATCCAATACCGAACCGCTAATAAGGTTGAGAAATGCAGCGGGCCTTGACCTGCTGAATATCCACTCGGATGACACCTCAAACATTTTTATTGGCGTTCATGCAGGACGCATGAATGTTGCTTCTTCCGGTGGACGATACAATACCTTTATCGGATCAAGAGCAGGCGAATCAAATGTTGACGGATACTGGAACACAGCTGTCGGGCACAATGCACTTTCAGTCAACTCAACAGGTGCATTCAATACGGCCTGCGGTTCAAGTGCTTTGAACTACAACACCTACGGTGAATTCAATACGGCTATGGGCTACGGGGCGTTACGTATGAATATATATGGAAGCAATAACACAGCAATAGGTGAAGCTGCATTGTATTTTAATACGACAGGGTATTACAACACCGCTTTGGGTTGTGCGAGCCTTGTTCAGAATACGACTGGCGAAAGGAATTCGGCTTTCGGTTATCAGTCGATGGAAGACAACGAAGATGGTGTTTATAATACAGCAGGAGGTTATCAGTGTTTGAAAAACAATGAATCAGGAAGTATTAATACGGCTTATGGTCATTTAGCCATGTACACCAATACAACTGGAAACTGGAACACCGCAAATGGTCACCAGGCGCTTTACTTCAATAATGGAACTGCAAATTCAGCATTTGGGTTAAACGGGCTTTACAATACTACCAGTGGAGGTTATAATACAGCGTGCGGATACCAGGCACTTTTTTTAAACACCACGGGCTTTTATAATGTTGCTGTTGGTGGAAACACAAATTATTATAACACCAGCGCTTCTTTGAATACAGCTGTAGGTTTTGATGCAGGCTGCAATAACGGAACATTTCCCACCAATTTTTCTGCATTTGGTTATAATGCAGGGCATATCGGAAGCAACTCAAACACCATTGAACTGGGAAATACAAGTGTTACCTGGATTGGCGGACAGGTTGGCTGGTGGACTTCGAGCGACAGGCGCATTAAAGATAATGTTCAAAGCAATGTACCCGGATTATCGTTTATAACGAAGCTCAATCCCGTAACATATAACCTGAACATACACAAACAAAATGAGCTCTGCGGCATTAATGACACCATTGAATGGGAAGGAAAATACGATATTGAAAAAATTATTCAAACCGGTTTTATTGCACAGGAAGTAGAACAGGCGGCAAAGGAATGCGATTATAATTTTAACGGCGTATCAGCACCCACTGAAAACAGAAAACTGTATACTGTATCTTATTCCGCTTTCGTAATGCCATTGGTTAAGGCTGTACAGGAGCAACAGCAAATCATTGAGAAGCAGCAGCAGGAAATTAATGAGTTGCGGTCGCTGATCACACCGGTGGGTAAAAATCAGGCATCAGCTATTGCACAACCAGCATTGCTGGAGCAAAATATTCCAAATCCGTTTAACACCAGTACGGAAATAAAATTCAGGACGCCTTCCGGGTTCAGACATGCACAGCTAATGATATATTCTTCACAGGGTTCACTGGTGAAATCATATGATATTGGTCAGAAAAATACAGGAAACATTACCATCGCTGCCAATACACTTTCACCGGGTATTTATTCTTATACATTAATTGTTGATCAGACAGCAGCTGATGTTAAGCAAATGATCGTAACGAAGTAATTTTTTGTGAATGATGAATGGTCAGCTGTAAATGATTAATTCACTATTCGCCATTCACTATTCTCTTCCAACTTTTTGATCCTCGGTCCTCAAGGGTTTTCCCTTGCTTTTTGAGGGTTTTCCCTATTTTTAGTTTGAGGGTTTTCCCTCTTGTGTTGAAAATTACGTTTGCATAACTTTGAGTTTGATTTTTAACATGACATTCATCCTGGCTAAAGCTGTTGAATAAATAATATTAATTTGCGTCTGCTGTATAAAACAGGAACATCAGTTTTCAATCAAAATAAAATAAGATCTTTTGACAACCAGTGGCAATTTAATTTTTACGGAAATTACCAGTGTTGCCGACAGCAGGTTTAGCCGGGCATTTGATATCTATGTTGAAGCCTTCCCTGCAACTGAAAGGCAAACCAGAACTACTATTGAACAACGTTTAGCTGCAGGAAAATCCCGTTTGTTTACCGCGGTTATAAATAATGAAGTCGTGCTGATGAGTCTTTTATTCAACCTTTCATCCGATAAGTTTATTTTACTGGACTATATGGCGGTTTCAAAGGCACACCGTGGTCAAAAGATAGGAGAATCCTTTTTGCAATTTATTGCAACACATTTAAAAAATTCGGGAAAGTATCTGGTTATTGAAGTTGAAGATCCGCGTTTTGGTGACAATAAAGATCAACGCATCAGGCGTGTTAATTTTTACAGGAATTGCGGAGCAAAGCTCTTAAAGGGAGTACATTATATTTTACCGTCATTAAACGGAACCATACCAACAGAGATGTTGTTGATGCTCCTGCCTGCCTCAGCTGAAATTGCTATTAAGCGGGAAGTCGTAAAAGATTTGATTTTAAAATTATATACGGAAGTTTATAACCGTGATGAAAATGACAGCTTATTAAATTCAATTATCGATACGCTCCCACCCGGGATTGAACTAACCAATCAGTTAACAGGCTTAATTTATAAAAATATGGACCCACAACCTGATTACCCCGACTGTAATGTAAAGTTAAAAAAGCTTATAGATGATTGCCTGGATGAGAAAAACTGGCCGGTTCCCAACTGGCTTAAGGGGAATGCGAAAACAAAACGCAACACATATAAGAAATATGATAAACTTTTTCTTAGTGAACTCCGTGCAAAATATGTAGAAATCGAAAGTGACTTCCGCGCCTCACTTTCTGATTTTAAACCGGGTGAAACCGATTGGGCAGTGGCTGAAATGATCCGGAACCTGTTAAATGAAACCAGACAATTACTTGAGGCGGATGACAGTGATAAGCTCTGTGCTGCCAATGCCATTAACCTGCTTGACCGCTATCTCATCTGGATATTTCCGCCCGCACTTGTTAAAATGCGTTCAGAGATTTTGTCAGAGAACATTTTAAGTGACTATCCATTCTATAGTAAAAAATTAGCTGAAGCAATAAATTGTTTTGCTGAAAAGTGCAATGATAAAGGGCCAAATGAGCAGGACATGAAAAACATCAGGGCTGTATATGATGAAGTAAAAGGGAAAATAAACAGGGATAAAATAGACAAACACACCAACAAAGAATTACAACTTAACAAATTGGCTTACTTAAATAAAATAGGAATTGCTGTTTTGCTTGTTGCCATCCTTGTTTTTGGCTTTTTGACAGATCCGGCTAAATTATATGAGAGCTACTCAAGCCGTTCGTACTTAAATATTAAAATTTTTTTGCTCGATACAAAATGGATCATATTATGGTGTTATGTATTCGTCGGTGCAATGGGAGCATTCATTAGCGGTATGATGGAGGTGCGCAATTCAACTGTAAACCTTGCCGATTACCAGGAAACGGAGGGAAAACTTTATCTGAGACTGTTGATCGGCGGGATTATGTCGTTGATTGTAATTGTCAGTCTTAGTAAAGGTATTTTAGATATTGAGATTAAAAATAATGGCACATTTCTCCTCTTGGCATTTCTTAGCGGATTCTCGGAAAGGTATTTTCTCAGGATTTTCAAACTTACAGCCGAAGGAGATGTTCAGGAAAGCAAAGAGATTAAAAAGTAACCATTTAATTCATTTTTTAAGGTCAAATAAGATTTGGCCTGGTGTGACGAAGGATTGAAAGTCAGATTATCAGTTTTTACCCCGGGGTTTCTGGTTTATTGCTATTACTATTTACCTGATAATCTTCCTTCTTATTGTATTCTTCGCCTGATCAGTAATTTCAATCAAGTATACTCCGCTGCTGATCGATGACAGGTTAATCGTCAACCGTTCATTGAAAGGATAACTCTTAATCAGCCTGCCTTCCATATTGCGTATATAAATGATTGCATCTTTAAAACCGGGAGCATGCACCATGCAGGCATCTGTAGCAGGATTGGGATAAATTGAAATGCCGCCATCGATGCCCATGGATGCTATGGAGCTGGTGAAACCGATCCAGGTAAGTGCAGTGTTCGTATATACCGGCATGTTATAATCAAAATAAATGGCTGCACTGCTTTTTATCGTATCGGTTGTAATCAGCGTGCTTACCGGTTTTATCTTGTAACGGATAAATCCGTGGCTACCCGGTTCATCGGTGGCGCTGTCGGGTAACTGGATATTATTCATCATAAATTCAAGCTGTCCGGCCACTGCATCATATTTTATCATTGAAGGATGCGATGTTGCAAGCAATTCAAAAGTACTCATATCAACCAGCGGGGAAATATCGTTTTTAATCCTCACTATAAATGCCGTATCGTTGCCGGTATTCTGGTAATTGATCACATATTCCAGATACGGCGGATTGGCCAGCTGTGAAGCGTCGATGGTTTCTTTATCTACCAGGATGAAATTGGGATCCAAGGATGCCGTGATTACAGTCGTTGCTGAAGCTGCATTATCGGCAGGAGTAAAATCAGCAGTCACCGGATCCACCCTGGCGGCCGAGGTGACGGTGGAGCCCACGGCAACGGCCACATCAGGCATCACGGTAATTAAAATACTGCCGGAGGAAAACGGAGCCAATGTACCCAGGTTCCAGCTTACGGAATCAACCGTTACCGCAGCGGGTGTAACCGAAGCGCTAACAAATGCAACCGAATCGGCAGGGAAAAAATAAGCCGTACCATTCACCGTGGTTGTTCCATTATTGTTGTAGTTCAGCGCATAATATGCGCCGGTTCCCGGTCGAAACGCACTTATCGGCGAGAGGGTAACTAAAAGGTCATTTGCGGAAGCGGCAGGCTGCATGGCGAAATCATTTACGGTATCCGTTACATGCATGGCAGAAAAATTTACGCTGTGCTGCACCGGCACCGGCGTGCAATAAGCCAATGGCGCAGGCATGACGGTATAACTGCCGGTATCCGTTGCTATCATCTGATAGGTTCCATCGGCATGCGTAAATGCAATTCTTCCTGATGTGGTTTCTGTCAATGCTTTATAGGCAACCGGGTTTTCTCCTCCGTCATGCGTAAGGTTGCTGTTCGCATCAAAAAACATTTGTCCTTCAATGGCATTGTAATCGCTCACAAATTTCATAAACAGCAGATCATCATCACTGCGGCCCGCACCAATAATTCCACCGTCATCTGTAGCGTGCAATTCGGCAAAGCCATTAAACCCGGCATCTCCGTACGACTGCTGCCATATCAGTCCTCCGGTATCATTCACCGCCACCATCCAGCAATCGTAATCACCATGGTTGCCTGTTACATCCACATCATTACTGTTGGAATAACCACCCACCACAAAACCATAATCGGTTTCTATGGCTTCAATGCCGTAATCATAGTTTGTTCCGCCATATTGCTCGCTGAATTCAACACCAAGCGTACTGTCCAGTTTCATGATCCACAGATCGGGGTAGCCGATGTGACTGGTGTGAAAGCCCACATCCGATTGTGCATAGCCAGTGATTAGATAATCACCATTACTGATTTTTGTAATGGAATTAAACCCGTCCGGGTTATTGCCTCCGAAACAGGTCTGGTAACCAAGGTTGCCCATGCTGTCCAATTGGATGATCCATCCGGCCCGTGCAACATTGGCGCAAATCACATCACCGTCGTTGGAAACAGCGCCGCCCACCACTAAAAATCCATGGTCGGGCATTTCAACAATGCCCGTGCTGATATCATCAAAGGAACCACCATACGATTTATGCCAAAGCACATTTCCGATGGTGTCGACCTTAAAAATTTCATAATCATAACCACTCACCACCATTGCGTAGTTACCATCACTCGTTGGGGTTACATCATAAATATAGGTGGAAATATTGCTGGTGAGATAACTCTGGTCCCATATTTTGTTTCCATTGAAATCCAACTTCACCACCCACAAATTAGAGCCATTGTTGTTGGTAACATCGCCATCCATGGACGAGGAAACGGCAAAAACCAGGAAGCCGCCATCACCCGTTTGCAGCACATACCAGCCATAATCATCACTGGAGCCGCCGAGTAATTTTTGCCATACCAGGCTGCCATCGAAGCCATATTTGGCAACATAACAATCCACACCGCCATGATGGCCGGGCATGATAAGCGAATCATTGGAGTCGGTATAACCGGTGGCTATGTATCCCCCGTCGGCCGTTTGCCTGATGGACTTTCCTCTTTCATCCACGCCAATGCCGCCTTTGACTTTCCACCATTCCAAAGCCATTGGCTGGGTGTACGCAGTTGTACTTAATAATAAAGCAAAATAAAGAAAAATGGGTGCTTTCATATACGTTGTGAATTGATGTAGCGGGCAAGCCGCAAAAGTAGTTGAATTCTTTGCAGTCTTCAACCAAACAAATCAACAATTTTTAAAGAATTGCACAGGCATAACCAGGCTAAACCCGGTGCGAATCCCGCCTGAGGCGGGAGAACAGCGGGCCTGCAGATCAATTGAAAAACAACAGCCTGTTTTCTAAATAAATTATCCCCAAATAAAAAACAAAAAATCCCGGAAAAATCCCCGGGACTTTTATGTCTTCCATTTGACGGAAGGAAACCAGATTCAATCGCAACTTGAATCAAATCAGAATTTAAGATTGCAGCCCAGCTCGGCATAGAAAGGAATAATGGGAGCTGTTTTGAAATCCTGTGTGAGCAGCTTGCCGGCCCTGACTGTGATGTCGGCTTTGCGGAGTGAAAATCCGCCCTGCAGTCCGTAATAGAAATTGCCACCTGTAGCAGGCTTGTACCAGCCATTGGCAAATCCTGGATACTGATCCTTGTACTTATCTGTGTGCTTGAAATTCGTTGCAATGGCCTTGTCGAATCCGAACTCAGCAGCGGCAAACCATTTGTTGCGATAGTATCCTGCCACGCCGTTGAAATCGCTTCCGAAATTAATCAGCCTCACAAAGTCGTTTCCATACCTGCGGAAAACGCCACGTATACCCGTGCTGAACTGAAAGTTGTGAAACTCAACCCAGCGGATCTGTGCGCCTGTGCGGACCTTGAAATCGTCGAACAGCTTGCTTCCCGAAGGGAAAGAATATTCCACATCAACAACAGCGGGGAAGAACTTATTTTTTACCTGGTAACCGTAGCTCAGTTTGTAATTGATTCCGTATGCTACTCCCATTCCTGCCCCTACGATGTGTTTGTTGCTTTTGTCAAGCGCTTTCCAGTTAATTGCCTGCGCTTTTACCTGGACAGTTGTGCTTATGAACAGCATGATGGCTGCCATGTATATATATAATTTGGAGGTTTTCATTTTTTTTTGAATATATAAGATGATTATTTGTTTTAGAATTAGTGATGATTTATTTAAAGTGAATCGAGGTAAGCGAGTATGCGAGGCCTGGTGCTGTTGTTCCAGGCATGGCTGTCTTTGATGATGCCAAGATGACCCACACCATTTACCTTATGCAACGTTTTTGATTTAAAGGCACCTGAAATTTTCTGCGCCCATGAATCCGGATAAGCTTTGTTTTTTTCGCTGTAGATAAACAGCACGGGAACATCAAACTGCTGCAATCCGGTTGAGAAATCGATATTATGCTTATTCCCAACTTTGAATAAGGCCAGGTTAATCACAGCACCGGAACGCCAGAAACTGCCGGGTTCGGAGTTGTCGTCACCTGTGATATCATTTTTACCCGACATCATAACCATTTTGTAGTCCAATATTTCATGCTGGTCCTCTTTACCGGTAATAAACTGATCCATGTAAGTAACATCGTTCAGCATTTCGCCCCATAAATTGAATTTGCGCGATTCCGAAACGAACTCAACGATATCATCCCATTTAAGTCCGCCTGGTTCGCAAACGATCAGGCCCTGAACTGCATTCGGGTAACGGCCAGCATAACCTGCAGCCAGGATGGCTCCCCAGGAATGACCCAACAACATAACTTTTTGATTCGGGCTGGTGCGGTAATGAGCGATCACACCGGTGAGTTCATTGTACATGAGGTCGAGCGTACTTAAGCCAAGAGAAGTGTAAGAGCTTTCAGGAAACCTTTGCGAAAGTCCTGAGCCGCGCTGGTCGTAGAACACTACCCGGTAACCATGGTCAACCAGGTCCTTGCAGTTTAACAAAGGACGGTAGTCCTCACCAGGACCGCCATGGAGGACAATAACTAAGGTGCCGTTGGCCGGGCCGAATGCTTCGGCATGCAGACGGGCTCCGTTTATGGTGATGGCAGGCAGGCCCGGATCCTGGTCAACCGTTTTGGGAACGAGGTTCCCGGGTTCAGTCAACAGCCTTTCCTTGGTGCAGGAGGTGAAGACCATGGCAATTAATGCCAGCATTGCAATTGTTGTTTTCATTTTGATTGTTGTTTTAGTTGTTAGAATATGGTTTGTAGTTATGATTGGATTGCGATATGGTTTGTGGTCGGTGGCCATGACATGTCATGGACTTACTTATTGTTTGAATATGGTTTGTAGTTATGATTGGATTGAGATATGGTTTGTGGTCGGTAGCCATGACATGTCATGGCCTTACTTGTTGTTTCAATATGGTTTGTAGTTATGATTGGATTGCGATATGGTTTGTGGTCGGTGGCCATTACATGTCATGGCCTTACTTATTGTTTGAATATGATTTGTAGTTGTGATTGGATTGCGATTTGGTTTGTGGTCAGTGGCCATTACATGTCATGGCCTTACTTGTTAGTTGTTAGAATATGGTTTGTAGTTATGATTGGATTGCGATATGGTTTGTGAAATTGACGATGCAAAGATGGCCCCGGACACCCCCCTCCATCGCCTCAGCATGAAGGGTGATACCTGCCAAAAAGAATGTAGTACAGTGTTGATTACCAACGCTATATGAGCGATGATACCTTTTTAATGAGGGTTGGAACGCAGGAGGTTATGCGGCCAGCTGCCGTTTTAGAAAATCGCTGGGGGTAAGGCCGGTATATTTTTTAAAATTCCGGTTGAAGGATGCCTTTGAATTAAATCCGCAATCGAACGAAATGGCCAGCAGGGTGTATTGCTGGTTCATGGGTTCGGAAATAAGGCGGATGAATTCCTGCACCCGCTTTTCGTTGATGAGATCGTAAAAGTTTTTGTTTTCTTTGGAATTGATCACCTGTGACAATAAATTGGGATGGACGTCGAGACTTTTTGACAGCTCGTTCAGGGTGAGGTCGGGGTTGGTGAAGGGCTTTTCTTTTTCCATCAGCGACTTTAAATTCTCATGGATGCGTGAGGCCTCTTCATCGCTTAAAAGCGACTTCTGGTATTTTAATCCCGTTTGGTTTTCGGGCTGATCAGTAGTCGTTGTATTCATATTAGTATCAGCAAATGCGCTTTCATTTCCGGTTTCCAATGTTGCATTTTCATTTGTATTTCCTGCCGGGCCGGGTCTGCCGAAAACCTGCACCTGCTTAATGCTGAAGTATCCCAGCCAGATCACAAATAAAGCAGCTGCCCCGAAAACCAATTCATCTTTCCCCACAAATAAAACCGTAATCCATATTATGATAAGCCAGATGATAAGGTAGAGCAGCCAGTTGAAATTTATTTTCTCCGTATTTGAAAATTCATGGACGATACTTTTTCTATAGCGGAACAATTGCCTGAGTGAAAGCGCCACATACACAATCCCTGAAGTATAAATGGCATACAGGTTAATCATCGATTTCGTTTCAAAACCTTTTCCTTTTGAGCTGAATACCGCAGCCTTTTCTTCTTCAGATAACAGGAAAAAAGAGGTGAACATGACATATGATAAAATAACGGGAAGGAAATGAAGTAGCCATTTTATTTTAAAACGTTTGGCGGAGGTCTGCAGTCGGGTAAACAAAAATAAAAACGGCCCCTGCACCAGCGGTAAAGGAATTCCCAGGCCTATGATGGTAGGGTAAACCGGGTACTGGTTGGTAAATAATAAATAAAACGCCAGCAGGTGAAAGCCCGTCACGGCCATCCAGGCCACGAGCAGGTAGTCGGCCTGGGATTTATCCCTTTTGCTCAGCAGCAAAAAAGAAACAAAAAATGCAATGATGACGCCGGATAAATACAGCACGGGATTTTTTGATTTACCAGAATGGATCTTTCATGTAAAATTAAAATAATTTTTATGAATGATGAATGTTGCCATTGTATAAAAAGAGCTTGGAACCATTCAGGGGATTCAGGGGTGAGCGGGGGAACGATGAACGATGAATGATGAATGTTGAATGTTGAAATAGCATGAAAAGAGCGTGGACCCTTCAGGGATTCAGGGGTGAGCGGGGAATGATGAATGTTGAATGATGAATGTTGAATGTTGAAATAGCATGAAAAGAGCGCGGAACACAATCGTAATAATAATTTATCATTTACGCAATAGTTATCAGTGCCTGAAACGCACAGGCGCAGGCAACCTAAACCAGATGGAGGCCCGGCTAAGCCGGGACGAACAGCGGGCCTGCAGCTGCCATGAAACACAACAATCTGTTTCCAAAATATTCCCTATATTTATCAACTAAAACAAAAATATATGAAACAACTTCTGCTTGCATTTTTACTCTGCAGTTTTTCGTTAAACACTTACTGCCAGTCTGAAAATCCGAATTACAATAAATCACTTGCTGATTCCCTTGGCGGGGATGATTATGGTATGAAGGCTTACATTTTTGTGATCCTGAAAAGCGGTACCAATAAAACCGAAGATAAAAAAGCGCTTGATCACATTTTCAGGGGCCATATGGAAAATATAGGCCGGCTGGCTAAAGAAGGCAAGCTGGTTGTTGCAGGACCACTCGGCAAAAACGAAAAAACCTACCGCGGAATTTTTATTCTGAATGTAAAAACCGTTGAAGAAGCAAATGCCCTGCTGGAAACGGATCTTGCCATCAGGGAAAAAGTGCTTGAAGCAGAAGTCTTTACCTGGTACGGTTCTGCTGCTTTACCAGCTTACCTGCCATTTCATGAGAAAATTGAGAAGAAGAAAATGTGAGGTTAGTGATGAGTGATGAGGAATTAGTTTAAAGTTCAAGGTTTAAAGTGTTAAGCTAATGGTATTAAGCGTTATGATTTCACACTGGAACTTTTAACTTTAACTTATAACTTTAAACCTTAAACTTTAAACTCATTTGGCATATTTTTTTACCTGCGCTGAACACAGGCATTTTAAGATCGGTATTTTTTATAAACCAAACGGTTTATGCATATCGGTCAGCCTCATGGAAAAATTCAAATGCGCATTGCTCAGATCTCACCCTTATATGAATCAGTTCCCCCGAAGGGATATGGCGGCACAGAACGCATCGTTTCTTATTTAACTGAAGAGCAGGTCAGGCGCGGACATGAGGTAACCCTGTTTGCTTCCGGTGATTCCGTGACTGCTGCAAAGCTGGTTCCGCTCTGTAAAAAAAGCCTTCGGCAGCATGGTCAGGGTGCCGATCCCCTTGTTTATCATTACCTGCTTATCGAAGAAGTGATTTCCCGCGCAGGGGATTTTGATGTGCTGCATTTTCATATAGATTTCCTGCACTATCCGTTTTCATACCACCAGTCGTACAAGCATGTGACCACCTTGCACGGAAGGCTTGACATCAGCGGGTTAAATGCATTGTATCAACGATACAACACCATCCCGCTGGTTTCCATTTCCGACTACCAGCGAAAACCTGTAAAGGATGCAAACTGGATTGCAACTGTTTATCATGGCCTGCCAAAAGATTTATACAAACCGGGCAAAGGGGATGGGAATTATGTTGCCTTCCTGGGTAGGATTTCACCTGAGAAAAGAGTGGACCTGGCCATCCGCATTGCACAGGATGCAGGCATACCCATTAAGATTGCAGCAAAAATTGATCAGGCAGATAAAGAATATTTTGAAAAAGAAATCAGGCACCTGCTTGATGGTCCGGGCATTGAATTTTTAGGTGAGATCAATGAGACTGATAAAAATGAGCTGCTGGGAAATGCCGCAGCGCTGTTGTTTCCCATCGACTGGCCCGAGCCGTTCGGCCTGGTCATGATTGAAGCCATGGCCTGCGGAACACCGGTGATTGCCTATAACAGGGGATCTGTTCCGGAAATTATTGACGAAGGAAAAACAGGTTTTATTGTACAGTCCATCGATGAAGCCGTACATGCCCTCAAACATATTCAACTCATCAGCCGCGAAAATGTGCGGGCCATTTTTGAGCAGCGTTTCAGTGTGGAAACGATGACAGACAACTACGAAAAAATATATCAGCAAATGCTGAAAGAAGAAATAGATTATCATTCCTTCTGAAATAATTATTTTTATACAAAGGATTGACGATGGACGGTGTAATACAGCTGGAAAATAAATATTATATCGCCACCAATTCAAGCTATGCTGATAACAGGATCAGCGTATTAAATCATTCCGATACGTTTGGGGTTTTCGACCGCTGGGGCGATATCAATCAGTATGGCGACGGGATAAAAGGCATTTACCATCAGGGCACACGCTTTATCAGTGAAAGCGAATTCAGGATCAATGGTGAACGCCCGCTCCTTTTAAGCTCATCGGTAAAGGAAGAAAACGAAATACTTTCCGTTGACCTCACCAACAAAGCCATTACTGCATCCGACAGCCAGGTGTTACTGCCCAGCGGCCTGCTGCATGTTGCAAGAAATAAGTTCCTGCGGAACGGCTCCTGCTTTGAACAGATCATATTTAAAAATTACGGGGCATTCATGCTTGAATTTTCCTTCTCGCTGAGCTTCCATACCGACTTTGCCGACATTTTTGAAGTGCGCGGCATGAAGCGTGAGCGTCGCGGGAAAATTTTTGAAACCGTGCATCTCCCCGACAATACCATCCGCATCAGCTACATCGGACTTGACAACATTGTTCGCACCACACGCATTTCCATCAGCCATACACCAGCCGATTTCGAAAACCAGAAAACCATTGTTTTTCACCGGCAGCTCCCGCCGGGTGAATCGTGTGAAATTGAATATGCCCTTTATTTTGGAATTGGTCATACCAGTGAAAACACATTGGGCTTTAAGGAAAATCACCGCCAGGTTGAAAACGGCCTCGCCCATGCAAGAAAAGAATTTGCCCATGTTTATACTTCCAACGAACAGCTGAATCACTGGATAAAACGGTCGCAGTGCGACCTGATTTCCCTGCTTGCACGAACGCCTTACGGCAGGTATCCTTATGCAGGCGTTCCCTGGTACAACACGGCTTTTGGAAGAGACGGCATCATCACGGCCTTGCAGGTGCTGTGGTCGGCCCCGTTGATTGCAAGGGATGTGCTGATGTTCCTCGCCGAAAACCAGGCCACTGAATTCAGTGAGTTCCAGGCTGCAGAGCCCGGTAAAATCATCCATGAACTGCGCGGTGGCGAAATGGTGGAGACAAACGAAATTCCGTTCAAGCGATACTACGGATCAGTCGACTCCACGCCTTTGTTTATTATGCTGGCCGGTGCATACTATGAACGGACTGCTGATGCGGAAACCATAAAAAAAATCTGGCCGAATATCATCGAAGCATTAAACTGGATTACCAAATACGGCGACATCGATGGCGACGGATTTGTGGAGTATAATAACAAAGGTACGCACGGGCTCGTCAACCAGGGATGGAAAGATTCACATGATTCGGTAAGCGACGAGCATGGCAACCTGCGGTCTGCGCCCATTGCCTTGTGCGAAGTGCAGGGCTATGTTTACGACGCCAAAATGCAGGCTGCAAAGCTTGCACGAATGCTGAATGATGATGAGATGGCAGAACAACTGAGCAGGGAAGCCGCTGAATTAAAAAAATTATTCAATGAAAAATTCTGGGACGACAAGCTAGGCATGTACGTGATGGCGCTCGACGGGGAGAAAAAGCCATGCAGGATCAGGACTTCCAATGCAGGGCATTGCCTGTTTACAGGCATAGCCGACAAGCAGCATGCATCGCGGCTTGTAACTGAACTGATGAACGACGACATGTTCAGCGGCTGGGGTATACGAACGCTGAGCACGCTCGAAAAACGATACAACCCCATGTCGTATCATAACGGTTCGGTATGGCCGCATGATGTGGCACTCATCGCAAGCGGTTTTGCGCGGTATGGATTTAACATGGAAGCCATGCAGCTCACTGCGGCCTTGTTTGACGCTTCGCTCTTCATTGAGCTGCAACGTTTACCCGAACTTTTCTGCGGCTTCCAGCGAAGAAGAGGCGAAGGGCCCACTGCATATCCGGTGGCCTGTTCACCTCAATCCTGGTCGGTTGGCGCTGTTTACATGCTTATCGGATCCTGTCTGCACATGGAAGTAATTGCATTGCAGCAACGGATAATTTTCCGCAATCCTTTCCTTCCCGATTACATGGACAACATCATCATCACCGGACTGTCGCTTGGTGCAGGCCATGCTACCATCGAGCTGCACAGGTACAAGGACGGATTCGGCTTAAATATTATTTCAAATACAACTGATTGGGATATTATTCTGCGAAGATAGCCTGAAATGCTGATGGTAAATTTTATAAAAATGTGGTGCTGTGGTTAACAATGAAATGAAACGATTCTGTATAATACAAATGGTTACTGAATCGTTTTCAAATCACAGGAGTTGTTTATTTGAAAACAACCGCTTGTATTTCATCGCTTCTGCAGTCCTGCTATTCGCTCGCACCCCACACACAACCCACGCAGCTCGCTCTTATCAGGTTTAGCTTGTTTGCTGCATTGCTTAACAGACGCTGATGTTTTGTATTTTTACCATTAATTAATTTTAATAACGCAGCACCTGCTGCAAAAAAGTATAATGCCATGATCCGAATATTCCTTTTCAGCCTCTTTTCAGGCCTTTTGTTTTTGGGCGCTTCAGCCCAGCAGCTAAACCAATACTGGCTGCAAACTTTTCAGGCACAGGGCAAGGCAGCCGACAGGGTTGCTGCCATTACCACCGATGCATCAGGAAACGTATACGTGACCGGTTTTGCTGGCAACCACCATGGCTCACCGGATGCATTTGCAATGAAACGAAACCCGCAGGGCGATACGCTCTGGACATACTATTACGATGGCGGCGGGCATAATGAAGACTACGCAGCTGATATTTTTGTCGACAATAACGGCAACACGTATATAACAGGCCGCTCACAGGGTACGCCTTCTATATACGAATGTTTTACAGTAAAACTTTTTCCTTCAGGCGCCGAAGACTGGGTTGCCCGTTATTCGCCCGGGGGCAATATGCAAAGTTATGGGAATGCGATTGCTCTCGATGCATCAGGGAACGTATATGTTGCGGGTTACTCCGATCCCTTGTCGGGGAGCAGCGACTGGCTGGTGATAAAATACAATGCAGCAGGCATTCAGCAATGGGCCGATGTGCTTAACGGGCCCGGGAACGGTGATGATGAAGCATCAGACATCGTCATGGCACCCAACGGTAATCCGACTGTTTGCGGCTTTACCTATTCGGTAAATGCCTCCGGCGGGATTAACGCATTTGTAAAACAGTATACGCCAGCCAACGGAACGGCCTGGTCCGATACCTGGTCACATCCCGCCTTTACCGGAACCGATAAAGCCATGGGGCTTGGCTTTAACAACAGCGGGGACCTGCTCGTTGGCGGCACCACCATGAACAACAGCTCTTCCAACAATGATGCATTGGCGCTGCGTTATGATTCGGCCGGAAACATGTTATGGTCGGCAATCTACTCCGATTCCACCACCGCTTCCGACGAATACCTGTTAAACGTGCAGGTTGACGATTCCGGAAACGTATATTTTGCAGGCACCGATTACCTGAATGGTTATGTAACACGTATCAACCACAATGGTACCAATGGCTGGCGAAAAAAATGGAACGGCCCTGTTAATGGCTGGGATGTCTTCTACGCCATTGCAGTGGACGACAATGAAAATGTTTATGCAACCGGCCGGGGCGTTTATCCGGGTGAAGATTATTACGGAAACGGCGGCCTGCCGAACATGATTATCACCAGGTACAATGCAGCCGGTGATTCGGTGTGGACATACCGCTGCCAGGATTCGCTGAACAGCTCGATGGGATTTGCCATCACCTGCAGCAATGGAAAAGTGTATGCAGGAGGGTTTGTAACGGATACAGCATACGTAAATGAAAACCTGTATACGATCATCACCGACACTTCGGGGAATCCGGTGAGCGAATGGAAATACAACGGCCGCGGGGATGCCATAACCATGGGACAGTTTGTGGTAACCGATGCAGCCGGTAGTGTTTATTGTGCGGCTACCATCGACAGGCTGTATTCCGGGGGCAATGATGTCGCCATCGTTAAATACGATCATGCTGGGCTGCTGGTCTGGGAAAAATATTACAGCTCGTACGGATGGAATAATGATACCCTCACTGCCATGCAGCTTGACCCGTCGGGCAACCTGGTGCTTTGTATCTCCACCGATTCCGCCATGCTGGAAAACAATTACATGCTTACCTTATTGAAAATTGATCCCGATGGAAATTTTCTGGACACTGCTGCTTATAATCCTTCACCTGCCGGCAGTACGCTTGCCAGGTCCATGGTCATCAGGAACGATGGAAGCATTGCGCTGGCCGCTGCTTCCAACATTCATGGCGGAATGATATTGTTCTTTGACGCCGCCTGGAATGCAGCCTGGTCAGCAAAAATTGATTCCATGCAGTTTGCAGTTACAGATGCAAAGAGCATTGGTCTATTTCCAAACGGTGATATGGTGGTTGGTGGATATTCCGATTCCGGACTGGTAAGGACAGCGGTCGTTCAGCGCTATGATGCAAACGGGACCAAACTCTGGTCAGCCATTTTGGATTCGGCCGGCGTATACGACGTGGTAAACGATGTAACAGTTGATGCTGCAGGCGATGTTGCTTTTACAGGCTATTCAGGCAGCTTCAGCGGGTATGCAACCATGGTTGGAAAAATCTCCGGCGCTGCGGGAGGTCTGATCTGGAAGGATATGTACAATCCGAACACCACCAGGGAACATGGTGTTAAAGTTAGGTTCACCCCTGCTGGAAATATTGCCCTGATCAGCCGGGGATGGACAGGATTTGTTGCACGTTATTATACGCTGCAATATTCCGGAACAGGTACTTTCCTGTGGGCCGGCATTTACAGTCCGACCGCCAGCGACCGTGAACCGGTTGACCTGATTGTTACTCCCAACAATGATGTGGTAACTGCCGGCTGGGCCATCAACGGCTTTACCACCAATTATGATTATGTGCTGGCCGGCTATGATGCAACCGGTGCCACAGCCTTTACCAATACCTATACCGATACGAACCTGGTTTCGGCCAGCTGGGATCAATTGTATGACCTGACCATGGACAGCCAGGGAAATTTTATTGTAACCGGAATAAGCGGCTGGGAGTTTTATAATGAATACCTGTATAAGATGGTCACCATCAAATACGGAACGGGCTTTACCGGAACTGCTGACCACATTTCACAAAACAGGCAAACATATGCATACCCAAATCCGTCAACCGGTATATTTACACTTGTTGACGCCGGGCCCGGCCACATCATATCAGGAATTGTTTATGATCTTCAGGGCAGGCTTGTAACGGTTATGGATATATCAAAAATGCAGGCTGATCTGAGCCATTGCCAGCCCGGGTTATACATACTGGAATTAAAGTGTGATGGCTTGCCTGACAAACATTTGCGGTTGTTGGTCCATTCATGGTATTGACAGTGCTTATGCGCCATAATTGCATTACCCTTCTTCTCATTTCTGTAATTTGCTTCTCTGCAGGAGGGCAGTCCATCATTTCAGGGACGGTAACCGATTCACGCACCAACAGTGTTTTGCCTTATGTAAACATCGGCATCAGAAATAAAAATATCGGTACGAGCTCTTTATCTGACGGTAGCTTTTCCATAAAAATTCCTGCTTCAAACGAAAATGATACGCTGACATTTTCAATGGTTGGATATTCGGACTTGCATCTTCCTGTTAAAAGCATTATCGCTACACAACAGCATTCGTTTCAATTAAAACCCAAGTCTGCTGCGCTGAAACCTGTTGTTATAACTGCAGATAAATTAACTGAGAAATCATTCGGAATTAAGAACACCAGCACGCTGGTTAATTTCCTCGACGGCAGCACGAATCAAAATGACATTTTTGAGATTGCCCAATTGATCCGGATGGACACATCTTATTCAAAAATCACTTCTGTAAATCTGCATATCAACGAAAACCGTAGTGACAGCGGTACTTTCAGGATCAATTTTTACCGTTGGGATGGCAGCAGGCCTGGTGAGAGAATAATTGAAGAGCTCATTGTTCAAAGAAAAAATATTGTGGAGGGGTGGCTGCAATTTGATCTTATCAAATACAATATCTATCTGAAAGGAAATTTTGTAGTGGCCATTGAATTTATTCCATCTGAAAAAAAGAACAATCCAATTCGTTATGAGCTCAAGCTGGGCGGTTCTTCCAAAAGCTTTGTCAGGACAAGCAGTCAGGGAGCATGGAGTGTTCCTCCACATCACTACCGGCTTTTTGTAAATGCATTCGTGGCAGATACAAAAAATAAAAATCAACAGGAAAATGAAGAAGAGAAAGAATCGATTCCCACCACGACACTTTACTCTGAAACAATTAATGAGAGTTATTCCATTTTTGTCAGTCTGCCTAAAGCATACACAACTAAAAAAGATAAACGCTATCCTGTGATTTACCTGCTGGATGCCAACGTATATTTTGATATTGTTGCTCATATCATGTTAGAAAATAAAATCAATGTCATCCTGGTTGGCATAGGTTACAGCGACTATATCCGCATGGATTCGTTGAGGAACAGGGATTACACTTTTCCTGAAGCACCACCACAGGACAGTTTTCCGGTCAGCGGTAATGCAATTAACTTTTTATCATTTATCAGCAATGAACTGCTTCCATACATGGATAAAACCTACCGTACAGACACACTGAACAGAACCCTGATGGGTCATTCACTGGGAGGTTATTTCACTTTGTTTGCAATGGAACAGGCGATACAGGATCACAATTATTTTTTTAATAATTATGTTGCAGCCAGTCCTTCCTTTGAATACTGCAATAGTTATATCGTTAACCTATTGAAAAGCATATCAGGTGAAGAAAACACACCTCAGCAAACCCTGTTTTTAACTTACGGCGGGAGGGAAGACAGTGAGGAAGGAGGAACAGGTACAACAGGTATGGACCATTTTAATTTGTACATTACTTTATTATCGGGCGGAAGATTCAAAAACATAGATCTGAAAAATGAAGTTTATCCTTCTTACGGACACATGGAAACTGCCATACCGTCTTTTACCAAAGCATTGCGGGAAATAAAATGATTAGCCTGTAAGTCTTAATGGTCATGTTTTTTTGAAAGCAAACAGTTGTGTTTCATAGCTCACGACGAATTTAAATTTCGTATGGCAGAATAAAAATCTGACACTAATTGAAATTATCCCTATATTTGATATAATTTCCAGGAAGCAGACTCATCAAACTAATAGTTAAAAGAAAACAAACGAGGAATGAAGCGTTGGATAACCATGACAGCCATGTTGATTTCATTTGCTGCGTTTGGCCAGGATGAGCCAAATGCAATTGAAACCGGGTTCAGGCGCTTTTTATTGGGTATAAATATTTCTCCTGATTATTGCGATCGTAAGCTGAAAAACAATGATGGCAGTTCTTCCAGCTCCATGATTATTGACGTTTTAGATAAGGTAGAAAAATTCAAAATCGGTTATACAGCAGGATTAAATGCCTGCTACCGGATTTCAAGAAGGCTGGGAATTGAGCTGGGAGTGCAGTATTCAAATAAGGGATACTCCATTAAAAAACAAGAATTAACTTCTGGCAACATTTCTGATCCGCGTTATGGCTTTGTATATACAAATGGCCCCGAAACACCTGTTAAAGGAAAATTTATTTACAATTATATTTATCTTGATGTCCCTGCAAGAGTTATTTACAGCTTTGGTGAAAAGCGGTTTCATTTTGTTGCAAGTATCGGAGTTGCTGCAAATATCCATCTTAAAACAACATTAACCAGTTACCTGGAATACGCAAATGGAGATAAGAAACGGGAAACGCATGACCTCGATTACGATATCAGAACAATGAACATTTCTCCATTCATCAGTGCCGGAGCAAATTACAGGATCAGTAAAAGAATAAACCTGAGTGCAGAGCCGACTTTCCGTTATGGTGTTCTGAAAATTATGGATACTCCTGTAACAGCTTATCTTTGGAATGCCGGGTTAAATATTACCTGTTACTATGCGATCCGGTAATTCGAATTGGGAGTGATTGAAAGTTGACAGTGGCAGTTGATGATTTCTTTAATTCGTTTTTATTAGCCTGATCGTTTTTCGTTCATTTACCGACCTGATCACTGCAAGGTAAATTCCCGGCAATAATGCTGCATCACGAATTGTGAATACGGGTTGCTGTACATTTTCTGAAAGGATCATTTTACCCAATACATCATATATCTCAACCGTGATGTCATCTTCAATTAAATTCGTGAGTTCAAAAACAAAATCACCTGTTGATGGATTTGGGCGGACTGCTACATCCATAACACCGGAAGAAAATGCTGACTCCCTGCAGACAATTGCAATAGTTGAATTCCTGTAGCTGCCGGAGGCGCAGGAATTATTTCCTCTTACCTTTAAGGTTCCGCCTGATGCACCATAATCCACTGTAACGGAGGTTGCCGTTGTTACCAGTGTGGCGCCGGCTGACGTGTTAACTCCGTCGGAAATATGTGAACCGGAAGGACCTGTCCAGGTGTAGTTGGTGACGGATACAAGCGGTGAAATCGAGTACGGAACATTCTGCTGGTTGGCACAAACGGCTGTGCTGCCTGCAATAGATGCCGGAGTAGCCGGAGCGGCGATTACCGTGAGCTTTTTATAAGAGCTGGTTCCGCAGGCATTATTGGCATTGACCCTGAGTGTATCAACCGTATACCCAGGATTAAAATTGGCAGTAATGGCGCTTGTCCCCTGTCCGCCGGCTACAATTGCTGAAGCGCCCGATACAAACGACCACCCGTAAGTGATACCTGCAACAAAGGGGACTGAATAAATAAGGCCTGACTGATTGCATACTCCTGTATTTTGTCCTGCAATGGTGCCTGGTGTTGCCGGGTTGTTGCGCTGGATGAGCAGCGATTTTTTGGCGCTGCTGCCGCAGGCATTGTTTGCTTTTACTTTTATGGAATCACTTGCTGTAAATCCGCCGGTAAAATTAATCACAACCGACACCGTCCCCTGTCCGCTGCCGATGGTGCCCCCTGTAGGTGGAGTCCAGGTATAAGAGCTGGCGCCGCTTACTGCTGCAATGGTATAGGTGCGTGAGTCGCCCGGACAAACTTTGCTGTTTCCACCCGAAACTGTAATGGTTCCGGGAACAGGAGGCACAAGACAGGTCACCGTTGTCTGCTGTGAGTCTGAATCAAAGCAGCCGTTTGCATCCGTATAAGTGTATATGATATGGTATGGCCCGCCGGTGCCTGCAATAGACGGAAAAAAGGAATAGCCTGAAATTCCCGGGCCGGTAAAGATTCCGCCGGCTGGTGTTGGTGTTAAGGCTGCAGGAGCAGCATTTACATCATAGCTGGCAGAAAGCCCGGTATATGATGCCACCGGATTTGGGTTCACGGTGACAGTGACTCCTGAAGAAATTTTCGTACAGCCATAACTGTTAGTAACCTTTACAGTGTATTTGCCTGAACCTGTTGCTGAATATGAATTACCTGTTGCGCCTGAGATGTTACCATTATTTTTCTTCCACTGGTAAAAAAATCCCGTTCCCGTATTGGCATTCAGCAGCACGCTGCCACCTGCGCAGAAAGTGGTTGCCGAAGCCGGTGTGATCACGGCATTGGGCTGGTTCCGCATGGTGGCATGAATGGTATTGGATACGGCAGTGCATCCATGCGAAGATTCGGTAATCTTAACCTTATAATCACCGGAGGTCTTTGCGAAATAAACGGAGCTGGTGGCCCCTGTAATGTCATTGCCGTTTTTCTTCCATTGCCATGAATATCCGGCACCGGAGGTTGAAATAATCTGCAGGCTGTCGCCGGAACAAAAATCTGTTCCGCCTGATGTAATGACAGCAACAGGCGGCGCCCAAATGGTCAGGTTGATGCCGTTATCGCCACCGGTCCTTGCTGAATCACTGGAAATAACACGTATACGGTATCCGTTACCACCGGCTGTATTTGCCGGAATGGTTGCTGAAATGCTTCCCGAACCGGTTCCGGCCAGCGTACCGATATTTATGGCATTTGCAAAACGACCCTTTGAATCGCTCAGCTGGGCGGTGAAAACATTTCCCGGGTTAAAAGGAATATTTGTTTTGAACGGAACTGTAACTGCGCTGCCAGGACATTTTGGAAATCCATTTACCAGGCTTGTGTTGATGTCGCTCCGTACCCTGGCAATAAAATAATCTGTCAGACCCGGACTACCTGTATGAGGCAGTGCAAAATTTGAAAATCGCGCTGTGTCTTCATAAGCGCCGGTAATTATTACTTTCCCCGAATCCGATAAAGCCAGTCCCCTCACATAATCATACTTATAGCTGCCTCCCCGCTGTGCCCACTGGAACTCCCCGGCCTGATTGTACTTGGCTACATAAGCATCGTAATACCCTTTGCTGGTAAAATAGATGCCCGGGAAGGAAGAGGTGCCGCCATGATAAATATGACCACCAATATATACGTTTCCGCCTGCATCCACACCAATCGCACTTCCGTCCTCCCACTGCGAACCAATGGTGTTGGTGGCCCACAATATATGGCCGGAAGCGTTGTACTTGGCAATAAACATATCATAGCTGCCATGCGGGGTAACGGTAATGGTATCAAAAAGCGTGGGTCCGCTCGACAGGCCCGTGATGAAAATATTGGTAAGTGCATCCACCGTTATCGCATAGCCTGCTTCATAATCATTCGAGACTGCGGCTGTCAGCAGGATGAGTGTACCGGTTGTGCTGTATCCGGCAATAAAAAGATCAACACCTCCTCCATTATATATTAACGAGGAACCATTAAAGGTTGCATCTTCTCCATAAAAACCGGTGATGTATGCATTACCCCCGGGAGTTACGGCAATGCCTAAGCTTCTGTCGGTTTGGTAGCTGCCGCCGGTGCGTGCCCACTGACAGATCCCCGAACTGTTGAATTTAGCTGTGAAGATATCAACGGACGGTGTGAGGTTGAGCGGATGAACGATGCTGCTGAGGGTAATAGCATTGCCGAAATCAGCTGTTCCGGCATAATAACCTGATATGTATATGTTGTTGTTGATATCAAGACCCAGTCCTGAAGGATGGAAATCAGAACCGCTTGCAGTTGCACTCTTCGCCCAGATCGCAGTGCCGTTCGGGTTCAGCTTTACAATAAAAATGCCGTGGCCCGCGGGATTGTTCAGCGTTATGGTATCAAAGGTGATGGAAACGCCAAACGTACCGGCAATATAGATATTTCCGTTTGCATCCGTTTTAATGGCGAATGAATCATCGTGACTGGCCCCGCCATAACGCTTTGCCCATACGACGTTCATGGAAGCATTATACTTCACAACAAAAACATCTTTTGTATTACCCGTGGCCTTCACCTTGACTCCCCCGAAATAAACAGAATCGGCAAAGCTGCCGGTGACAAAGGTATTACCGAGCGTATCGGTGCAGATGCCATTTCCCGAATCATCGTAATTGGAACCGGCATACTGTACATCAGTCCAGGTTTGGGCAATGGTTCTGTTTTTTATCAGAAATAAAACAGCTAAAACAAAAAAGATAAAAATTCTTTTCATGGGTATCTGGTTTGGGTTACAGCACTAAAATAGGATATTTTCTGCTGATTATATGCCTGTTACTTTAATCTGTAATCCGGAGTCCAGCACAGAAAATTAAAAATAAGGGGAAAATATTTCCCTTTTACGGGTGAAGCAGTAAAACCCGGGTTTGGCCACATTTTTATACAACAATTTGGTTTTCAACTTCTTTAATAATTAAAAAGGTTTTATGGATTTCAGGTAGTATAATTGTTGAATGCAATGTCCTTCAACCCGGATTAAAACAAAAAGTCAAGGCCGAATACTGGATTTACTCACAGGATTCGGCGGTAACAGACTACTATTACCATATGAACGCTGCACCACTTCAACTGCTGCTTGCCGATGATGATACGGATGACCGTATCTTTTTTAAGGAAGCGCTGGAGGAACTACCTGTTGCTACAAAGCTGACGATGGTTAACGACGGAGCCCAGCTGATGCATTTGCTTTCAAAACCCGAAACGGCAGTTCCTGATTTTCTTTTTCTTGATCTGAACATGCCACGGAAAAATGGTTTTGAATGCCTGTCTGAAATCAAATGCAATAAAAAATTAATGGAATTTCCCGTTATCATCTATTCCACGTCCCTTGACCATGAGGTTGTGAACCTGCTGTATGAAAAAGGTGCACACCATTATATACGTAAGCCGGGTGATTTTTTAAACCTGAAAAAAGTAATTCATAAGGCCATTACGAAGACAGGAACCTCTTCGGGCAGGCCTCCAAAAGAAAAATTTATTTTGCAACCCTAACCTGTTATTTATATGATTAAAAATCCTGCTGAAGCACCCTATTTTCTTTCAGGTGGAGGGAATATGGGGACCCTTATACGAGAAAAAGACTGGCACAAGAATGTTTTGGGAAACCCTGAAGGATGGCCACAGAGTCTTCGTACCACATTGAGCATTTTACTTAATTCAAAATTTCCCATGTTTTTATGGTGGGGACCGGAACTGATCTGTTTTTATAACGATGCATACCGACCTAGCCTTGGTGAAAACGGAAAACATCCGTCCATCCTGGGTATGCGGGCAAAAGATGCCTGGCCCGAGATCTGGGAAATGATCAAGCCACTGATCGACCAGGTGCTTTCAGGAGGAGACGCGATCTGGTTTGAAGATCAGCTGGTGCCCATATACAGGAATGGCGGTATCGAAGATGTTTACTGGACCTTCAGCTATAGCCCGGTATACGATGATGGTGGAAAAATTTCGGGGGTGATTGTCATTTGTACGGAAACCACCGACAAGCGGGCGCTGCTTCAAAAGCTTGAATTGGTGAATCAGCACCGGGCTGAAGAACTGGAAAAAAAAGTACGGCAACGTACCGAACAGCTGACGCATGCCAATGAGATGCTCAAAAAAAGTGAAGAACGTTATCATATGATGGTGGAAGAGGTGCAGGATTATGCCATTTTATATATCAGTCCGGAAGGAACAATTGAAAACTGGAATATTGGCGCTGAAAAGATTAAAGGATATAAGGCAGATGAAATCATCGGGCGGAATTTTTCGGTCTTTTATACTGAGAACGACAGGGAAAACGACCTGCCCAGAACCTTATTAAACCGTGCGGCAAAATATGGCAAAGCACAACAGGAAGGATGGCGGGTACGTAAGGATGGTACCTGGTTCTGGGCAAACGTTACGATCACGGCTGTGCATAATGAGAAAAAGAAAGTTATCGGTTATTCAAAAGTGACGCATGATCTGACAGAGAAAAAAAATGCCGATGACACGCTCAAAAAAAACGCGGCGGAACTGCAGGAAAAAAACGAAGAGCTGAAAAGGATCAACAAAGAACTGGAAGCATTTGCATATGTTTCAAGCCATGACCTGCAGGAACCTTTACGAAAGATTCAAACATTCGCTTCCCGTATCCTGCAGAAAGAATACGAAAACCTTACCGCCAGCGGGAAAGATCATTTTAAAAGGATGCAGCTTGCCGCAGCACGTATGCAAACCCTCATCGACGACCTGCTCACCTATTCACGTACCAATACGGCCATTTCAAAATTTGAAAAAACAAAGCTGAATGAGCTGATTGAAGAAGTGAAAGAAGATATGAAAGAAGATCTGAACGAAAAAAAAGCTGTCGTTGAATCATCAGGGAAGTGCAATATCTCCGTCATCCCGTTTCAGTTCAGGCAGCTGATGACAAACCTGATCGGCAACGCATTGAAATTTTCACTGCCCGGACGCCAACCGGAAATCAAAATAAAAAGTGAAATCATAAAAGGCATTTCATTATCAGACGAAAGGCTTTCACCCAATAAAAAATACTGTCACATAACAGTGTCCGACAACGGTATCGGCTTTGAGCAGCAATACAGCGAAAAAATATTTGAAGTTTTCCAGCGCCTGCACAACAGAGATACTTATAAGGGTACGGGCATCGGGCTTTCCATTGTAAAAAAAATCGTGGAAAACCATCAGGGCGTTATTAAAGCAACGGGGCTTCCTGACCAGGGAGCCACTTTTGATATTTATATACCGGCTAATTAAGGCTGTATCGCTCCACCTTCACAACCCTATTTTTTAATAAAGTCTTTAAGGAAAAGGTACAGCGCCCCGAATATCGAAAACAGGGTAAGGAAAACAGTAAACAGCGGAAATTTTCCCGGTCGCAGCCAGGCATCCAGCTTTACACCCCCGATAACACCCACAGCAACAATAACCACCATTTGTATTCCCATGGCTGAGTATTTTGCATAGGCGTTCACGCCCTTTTTAAGCTCTTCCTGCTCCTCTTTGAAATCGTCCTGCATGGCCATTTTTAGGTGAAGATAAAAAAAGAATGCCTGTTTTTAAAGCACACACGATCCGGCTGAATTTGCATTTTTTGAATATAATATCTTATTTTTATGATATTTTCAATATTTACTGAAAATTCAATATTTTATGATGTATATTTGCCTCATGGAACTCACCGAAGCAAAAAACAAATTCCTGCATGCCTGGGGCACGCTGGGCACCAACTGGGGCATCACCCGTACCATGGCGCAGGTGCATGCACTGCTGCTGGTAAGCGACGACGGTCTTTCAACCGAAGACATCATGACTGAACTGCAGATATCACGCGGCAACGCCAACATGAACATCCGGCTGCTGGTCGACTGGGGTCTGATCCACAAGCAGCTCAAAGCCGGCGACCGCAAGGAATACTTCATCGCCGAAAAGGACATCTGGAAGGTTTCCAGGATGATTGCCCGTGAACGGAGGAAAAGAGAGCTGGAGCCCGCCATGAAAATACTGGAAGAACTGAAAGGGCTAAAAGACAATTCATCCGAAGGGAAGGCATTTAAAAAAATAACGCTGGATATATATGAATATGTCAGCATGGCCGATCAGCTGCTGAACAAATATATTCACCAGAACACCAACTGGTTCCTTAAATTATTTTCTTCCATTATAAAATAGAAAGCCATGAACCTGCTTGCCTATGCCATTTACATCCTCATCACTTATCTTATCACCGTTCACGCAGGCCTTGCATTATACAGGAACGGAAGAATTTACATCCTGCAGCTGCTCGATGGCGATGAAAGCCTCACCGACCAGGTAAACCGGATACTTCTTACCGGATACTACCTGGTAAACCTGGGATATGCTGCTTTGAAGATCAGCAGCTGGCAAACGATCATCACTTTTGAAGAACTTGTATCAAGTCTTTCCTCCTCCATCGGGAACATTACCCTCCTGTTAGCAGTGCTTCATTATATCAATATGACTGTAATTGCCTTATGGCATGAATACCAACATTCCATTTCAAAATCTTTAAAAAATAAAAAATCATGAACACCTCATTCAAGATGATTGCCTACATGGTATATATTCCTGTAGTGCTCATGTTAACCTGGTATGTGGCACATACCTTATTCAAAAACGGTAAAATTTTTATGCTTGACATTTTTCACGGGCGGGAAGACATTGCAAATGCAACAAACAGACTTTTTGAAGTGGGCTTTTACCTGCTCAACGTCGGCTTTGCACTGCTCATCCTGAAAATCAGGTACGACCTGGAATCAAACAGGGAAACGGTTGAAATCCTGAGCCAGAAGATCGGCGGATTTTCCATTTATCTTGGCATCATGCTCTTTTTCAACCTCTATCTGTTCTTCCGGGGAAGAAAAATTTCAAAGCAAAGATCCGTTGCTGTTGTTGCTCAGCCTGATGCATCAGCTTCCTGAAAGTGGTCATCAATAAAAAAGCTCCCGGTATTACGGGAGCTTTTGTTGATCACTGTTTCCTTACGCCAGCATGACCTGGTTCAAGTTCAGCGGGTAAATTCTCAGATTTCTTCCTGGGAAATCTCCCCTTAACAGGTGATCTCACGTTTTCCTAATTTAAAAAATTATGCCACATCAATTAAAATGTTTTCCTGTATTTGTTTTGACTTTGTCTTGTTTTAATATTTAATGAGGAATGCTGTCGGTCTGCTGCAAAGGTACATTGCCCGAAGTGTCCGGTGCTATCACCCTGCTGTTATCTTCCTGTACATTTCCTGTAGCGGTTGTATCGGTTCCGGCGGAACTATCCTTTTTTTCATTTACTGAATTGCATACGGAAGTAATGAGCACCGTATAAATCAGCCCGAATATCAGCAGCAACCTTTTCATATAACCTGTTCCATCAATCATTACAGCATTTATATATAAAAAAAGTGCCAGCACCCTTCAAATGGCGCATTCTGCCTGCAAAAAAGTGTATTGAAGTTAATTACCAGCCCAGCTCGCTTTTGATAAATTCCTTGGTCCCGTCCGGACCGGTCAGCGTAAGCCATGCTATATTCTTATCACCGCTGACGGACAGACTGAAAGTGAAAAAATCACAACAGGCACGTTCTGTTTTAATAAACTCCGTGAGTTCATCCACCGTTGCATCTTCACCATTGAACTGGAAAGCATAACCGTCTTTCAGCTCTTCCGTTTTTTTAATTTTTTTACCCAGACCAGCGAGAATCTTGTTTTTCCGTTGTTGCAGTTCAGGGGTGGTCAGTTTACATGAAAGTGCACCTTTGCTACTGCATTCTTCGCTGCAAAAATCACCTGCTTTGCTGCTGCCTGATGCTTCCTGACGGTCCCGGCCACAGGCAGCTAATAAAATAAAAACAAACGCAGGTAACAGATACTTGCTCATTTGTTGCAGTGAAAAACAGGAAAGCAAACCCTGCTATTGGGAATTGGTTTCTACCACGTTGAAGTTGATCCTGATCTTCTTTCCACTTTCCGATTCGCTGTCGGACCAGTTGCACTGGCCTTTTTTATGGCCGCCGTTCTTATCATCACCGTTGGAAAGCATTACATAGTCAGTTCCCGTATAATCAACCGCAGGCGTATATGTATAAACAAGCTGCTCTCCGGAGGCAGGCTGGTCAAGCTGGCTCACGCTGTAATGACTGGCCTGCGTGGATATGCTGTATGCTGTTCCTGATTTTGATTCGGGGACATCAAACACATAAGACTGATTCTTCAGCAGGGTGACATTGATTGTCTGAATGTTCTCCTTGTCTTCTTTTTCACAGGAAGATAAAATAAATAAAATAAAGCACGGCAGGGCAAGTAAAACGGATGAGGTTTTCATGGGATTAAATTTTTTAAAACGTTACCTGTTGCATTTGACATGTAATATATCATGTAAATATAAAAAAAACGCCGGATCAAAAAGCAATTTCAAAAATTAATTATTCCTGACCATTGCCTCTTCGGGCGCTTCTGTCTGCTGTTGCTTAACGGGCAGCATCTGTAATCCCGGGCTGATTTTTATTGCACTGAAATCCGTAAAATGCCTGAGGCGAACGAGGCCATGATGCGACCTGCTGTTGCGCAGCCAGTAGCTGTAATTCTGCCACCGGATAATATCGTCCTGGTTCAGCGCACCCTGCATATCATGTTCCCAGCAATAAAGCAGGTTTTTGTAAAGCTGGTTTAAAAACTTCTGATTGTGACTCTCCGGGCTGCTATTGCCATGCAGGCATGCCTTGAAATAAAAGCGGCATCCGGCCATGCTGTGCTTTGCATCACGGGAGGTGGAAACAATACGCACTTCACCGTCGTGTCCCACCAGCAGGTCATAAAAGTTCGCATCGTCATTGCAACCGGCTACAAGGCGGTACAATTCCGACAAATCGGATCCGTCAAAGAGGTTCATTGGATGGTAATTGACTGGTCTGGGCCCCTGCCCCGGCGCCTGTTTGGCTTTTCAGACGAGACCTTTTTCACCCGCTCGTAATGTTCATTCAGCTTTTCCTTTTGCAGGATCAGGATCTCGCGGATATAAACAGGAACTTCGTGCATATGCAGCGCATATTCATAAGCCCGCTGCGTTTCCTGTTCACCTGTTTCGATTGCATGAAGAATCACTTTTTTCCTTTTTGCTTCGAGCGCATTTTCAACGTGCTCCCATGCATGGGCTGAAGGACCATAAAAGTTTTCTTCTGCTGTTGTATTGCCTCCGAATAACATGACGGCCCTCATCAGCTGATCCCTGCAGGAATAGCTGAGCGTACCGCCTTTGGAAACAATGTTTCGTAAATAATCTCTTTCACCGGTGAGCTCCTGCGCTTTCCGGTAACCTTCCAGGCGTTTGTTCTGCACCTGGATCAGGTTGCTGAGGGTGCTTACCGTTTGGGCAACTGCATTATTCATGATATGATGATTTTGGTTTCTGTCTTTACCGGTTCAATCATTTTATCTCATCGCTGAAAAGATAAAATACGAATGCATTTACATGGAAGAGAAAAATGATTGCTGTTTTGGGATTTCAAAAACTTGAATAAAAAAATATGCCATCATGACAGTAATTTTTTACAAAAAAAAAGGCCCCCTTTTACAGGGGGCCTGATTTGATTCTCTGTTTTCCTTTTGCAGCTTTGAACTGTTCAAGTAACTAAGGGTTTTTATTTCTCAGACATCTCTTATGAAACTTCCCTAAACAGATTATCCTGCTGTTTCAGTGGTGTTAAATTAAAGAAGCATGCCAGATGAAACGACGCTGGTCAGGACTGGTTTGTGGAAAGCGTTTCACAATTATTGACGAAAAGAATCATCATTCAGGGTGCCTTGATTCAGGAATTTTTCAAAATTACTTTTTCAAGTCGTAACAGGTATTGCTCATCCATGGAGGCTCCTAACCCCGGAATACCGGGGACATTGACCTCGCCATTCGCTTTGTATTCGATGCCTCCAATGACGGGATCTTCTTCAAACATCAGTGGTGTATCAAAATCGCAATAGACGATCAGGTCATTTGTTAATGCGAGGTGGGCTGCGGCGCTAAATCCAAGCCGCGACTCAAGAAAACCGCCAACCTGCATTTTCATTCCCGCCTGGTCGGCCAGACTGATGATCTTTAATGCATTGAAAATGCCGCCGGACTTTCCCAGCTTGATGTTAAAGCAATCACAGGCATTCAAACTGATCAGCCTTGCTGCATCATGCTCGTCACAACACGACTCATCAGCCATAATGGGGATCGGACTTTGCCTTCTTATTTCCGGTAGGCTCATAAAGTCCTTCCTGGAAACAGGCTCTTCACAGTACAGGATATGAAACGGCGCCAGGGATTTTAAAATATCCACCGCCTGCTTTGCACTCCATCCCTGGTTGGCATCAATGCAGATGGGTATCTCCGCTCCTACCGCTTCCCGGATCTTAATCATTCGCATGACATCATTTTCTTTTGTATCGCCCAGCTTAACCTTGATCATGTGAAATCCATCAGCCTTTATCTGCTTAGCATCTTCGGCCATTTTCCCCGGATCACCCAGGCTAACGGTATAATCCGTTTTCAAAATTTTATTGTTCTTGCCCCCTATCCATTCATACAACGGCAAGCCGGCACGCTGTGCAGCAATGTCGTATAAGGCCATATCAAATGCGCTTTTGATGCTTGTATTTCCAAAGATCACCGAATCCATTGCGCGTGTGGCGGCTCCCGGCTCAGGAATTTGCCCGTGCATCAGCACTTTGGCAAGATACTGTCCGACTATAAAGCAGGTATCCATGCTTTCGCCGTGGATGGTCATAAACGGGCTGCATTCGCCATAGCCTGTAATACCCTCATCAGTCAGTATCCTTACCACCACATTTTCAGCAGCCGAAAGCAGACCCAGCGAAATTACAAAGGGCTCCTTCAGCCTGATCGGCGATTTATAAATTTCAACCTGTTTAATGATCATAATAATGTCCGTAAATTTTTTCAGCTTTCCTGTTTTCCAATCCAGCCCAGGTGGGTATGCCTGAAATGATCCTGATACTTAAGTCCATACCCGAATGCACGGTCCATGGCGCTGTGGCCAAAAAGCACGACGCCTGCAAGCTCAAGTTCCGTAAGCTGAAAATAATATCCGGCTACCCCGACAACAACTGCCACAGCCTGGTGATGAAGCAGGTTATACAATACAGCTCCAAACCGCGTGTTGATGAGATAACCTGCCATGCTTATATCAGGTGATAGCAGCCAGACTGCAAACACCCACCAGGAATAGCCAAGCTTTATGCTGAACCACCACGCCAGTATAAGCTTTGCCGCTTCCTCCAGTTTAAGAGTCATTTTCATAGGATAAAATAAGTAAAGGGTTAACTGATAAATTCCGGGATTAATATCATTTTTTAGCCGGCAACCTCAGGCTAATCCATTTACCGACCGCTTAAAAATAGAAATAATAAACACATCGCCTGCTATAAAATGAAGGCAGCTCTTATCAACATAGTCAGGCCGGCTTTGATCAAATAACATCAATATTTTGAAGATTCGTGCAAATCACCCGCTTTTCTTACACATTAATATTATTTTCTTTTTACTGCCAGTATAGATTTGGATATGGTGTGCTGAAAACGGATCCTCCCTTCCTAAGCCAGGAAGGACGGGATGTTCCTGTTCCATTTTTCCCGCCAACGGGATTATTTTTCAATGGATTTCAATTTAATCATTTGTTATCATACCGGAAAAAAACGCCTTAACCGGATTTTCACAGGGGTTTCTTTCACCTGCAAGAAGGGATGTTAACCAACTCTTTTCTCTTATTAATTATGTTGTTACTTGCCAGCTAAACTATATTGATCAGACTTAAATACTTTTCTATGAAACTTAAATTAACCACTGACTGCAATCATGCACCGGAATTGTTATTCATAAAAAATCCCGGAACAATACATTTTAATACAGGAAAAAAAATCATTACTATAAACCGCAATTATATTTCATTAACAATAATATGTAAAAGGGGAACCTGAAAAACCACTGACTTTTTAACAACTATGGTATGAGAAGCATACTCCAATTCTTAATACTGGCTTTTACTTTAGCTTTTGTAACTGACGGTTATGCTCAGTCGACAGGTGATTTCCGTTCGGCCGGGTCAGGCTTATGGTCTGCCTCAGGCACCTGGCAGCGATACAGCAGTACCGGCGTGTGGCAAAACTCGGGTGTTGGCGAAAATTCACCCGGGCAGGTGCCGGGCGCAGGTGTTGCAGGCGGAAACGTAACAATCTTAAACACACACACTGTAACGCTTGATATTACAAATGCAGTTGCCATTGCAAGCCTCACCATCGGAAGCGGTGCTTCAGGCATACTTCAGTTTGAAACGGTCACCAGCCGTACCCTTACCATTACAGGGAATTTATCGCTGCTTACCGGAGGACAGTTCAATGTTCAGAATGCCGGCGCACAGACAGGATCAGTAATTGTGGGAGGTAATTTATCAAACACGGGAACAATCACCTTCAGGCAGTCAGCCACGCGATATTCGGATATCACCATTAACGGAACAGCAATAAGCGGTAACGGTACCTATACGCTAAGAAGTGCGACCATCGGCGGACCGGTAACAAACAATTCCACTTCCACCATCAACCTGAATGGAAGCCTCACCTGTAACAACACCCTGACCTGCTCGGCAGGAACCATCAGTTTTATGGGAGGTGTTGCACAGAGCCTGAACGGAACTGCCAATCCGGTATTCAACAACCTTGATATCCGTACCAACAACACGGCTGTGACCGTGGGAGGAACCATTGCCGCCATTACGGTAAACGGAACTTTCAACATACAGAGCAACCCGACTTCACTGAACCTTGGTACGGCACTCACTTCCATGAGCGTTGCAGGTTCTTTTACCATGGTTGCGGGAAACACAACGCTTGATTTCGGAACAACAACTGCTAAAACCGTCACCATCACAGGTAACCTGAACACCACTGGTATCATTACCATGACCGGAGCAGGTCTTGCTCACGAGCTTAAGCTTGGCGGAACAACCATTACAGCGCCAAGTACATTTACCACTACGGCAGGTTCAGGGAGCACGGTTGAATATACGGGAAGCGGTGCACAGGGTATATTTGCGTCTGCCAACTACAGGAACCTGAAAATTTCAGGATCCGGCACCAAAACATTTGCAGGTGCAACAACGGTCAATAATAATTTTGACGTCACTGCATCAGGTGTTGTGGTTTCAGTTGCATCAGCACTCGGCATCACTGGTAATATGACGGTTTCAGGCGGAGGTAACACCACCATGGGTGGAAATTCGAATACGACTACCGTTACAGGCTCCCTGCTGGTAACAAACAACTCCACGCTGATTATTGGTAATACGGCAGGTCAGGTGAAGACGATCAGCGTAACAGTAAATGTTCAGGTTGATAATGGCAGCAGCATGAACAATGGCGCCATTGCCTCAGTAAACCTGTTAAGCATGGGAGGCAGCCTGCAGGTTGACGGAACATTCAACATGGTTAACTCATTCCCGAACAATGTTTGTAACGTAACATTTACAGGCGCTGCCAATAATACCATCAGCGGAACGGGTGCAACCTGCAGCTTCAACCAGATCACCATTAATAAAGGAGTTGCCATCACCAATATCCTGGACGTGCAGCGTGTCATCACCATGTCTACGCCAACATCTGCCGGTACCTTCCTCACGCTGACCAACGGTACATTTAAATTATCGAGCGCATCATCGCTCATCCCTTATTATGGAACTGCAACGATATGTGCAGGAACCGGAAAGCTCTGGCTGAATAATTCCGGTGCAAGCGTTTCCTGTTCCGGAACTGCAGCGAATGCCAATCCCGGCGCTCCTACCGTGACCGGAACACTGCAGCTCACGGCAGGAACATTTGCGTATGGAAGCGGGAATGATGTAATGTCGCTGAATGCTGCTACGAGCAACCTGACCATTGATGGCGGAACGTTAAACATGTACGGCAGCGTTACATTTACGAGCACATCACAGTTAAATTTCACATCAGGAAATCTGAATATTGATCCGCAGGGAATTGATAATTTACCATCTACCACCACCATCCTGAGCTTCCAGTCTACCAGCGCCGTGAATGCAGTTACGTTTACGGGCGGTACGCTAACCATTGTTGACCCGCATTCGGCAACGGGGACGGGGGTTGCACTATTCGTTACTCCCACAGCAGGATATGCATATAACTTTATCGGAAGCACCATCCGTTTCGGTGACGGAACAAGCAATACAAACGGTGTTGCTGCCGACGGATTTGAAATTGATGCCGGCAATCAATATGCTTTGGGATCCATTGCATTGAATAACGGATCATCCAGCGGATCAAACAGGTACGTCAGGCTGCTGAACACCAATTGTACGATCAGTGACAACCTGAGCTTTGGAAGCAATGTGAATGATGACTTAAGACTGAATGGAAGGGCCCTGACACTTAACGGTACTGTTACACCCGGTTCAGGTATCATCACAGGAAGCGCCACCTCTTCACTTTCAATCGGAGGAAACAATACTGCGGCGATGACCCTTCCTCCCATCTCCACTACAAACCTGCTGAGCTTTACGCTGAATAAAACAGGTACGAATGCTGTGGTTAACCTGGGAAGCGCCGTAACACTGGCTGCTGCAGGTGTGCTGACCTTAACTTCAGGCGTGCTGGAGATCGGGAATTACAATCTTACTTTAAGCAACAGCACCAATGGAGCAATTGCAGGCGCTGCAAACAATGCAGGCAATATGATCTCCACCAATGGAACAGGATACCTCGTATTAAATGCCAATAAAGCGCTGGCTTCGTTTGTTTATCCGATCGGATCAGGGTCGCCTACACGTTACTATTCACCTGTAACAATCACCGGTATAGGTGCTTCAACTGCAGGAACCGTAAGCATACGGGCCGTATCAACCTCGCTAGGACTGAGCTACATCAATAAATACTGGGACGTTTTATCAAGTGTTGCAAGGACAACTGTTACGGCCACTTTTCAGTATGATGCCGCCGAAGGCAATGCTGCCGCAACTACCGTTGCATTCTCTCCGGGAAATCCAAGCACCGGAAATTCCATGCAGACGCCTCCAACAACGGGAAGCTCTTCGCTTGGCACCAATTCATTTACGGTAACAGGTAATGCACCTTTCAACGGATGGTGGACGGTAGGAACACCGACCACGTATTACACCTATCAAACAGGGTCATGGAATGCGGTAAGCACATGGACAACAGATCCCAGCGGTACGCTGCATGTGGGAGGTGCCATACCAGCCTTTAACGACAGGGTTGTTATTCTTTCAGGCCGGACCGTTACGCTGCCCGCCAATATCACTACGCAAAATCTTGATGTAACCATCCAGGGCGGTGGTTTCATCGATATGGGAACCTACAGCTTTACCAACGGGTTTCTTTCCCTTGCAGGACAGGGAACCATTCAGCTTGCTTCTGCAAATTTCCCGACCACCACCACCAACACTTTTGTAAACACCGGCGGAGGAACAACAGAATATAAAAATGCATCGGGTTTCACCCTGCCCGTTGCGCAGACCACTTATAACAACCTCACCATTAATGCACCGGGTGTTATCGCCACGCAGCTGAACAACCTGACCCTCAACGGTAATTTATACATCAACAGGGGTACCTTCCAGATCAATGACAACACGACTGCAAAGCGGCAGCTCACTGTGAACGGAAATATTACAGTTGACAATGGCGCTTCCATTACAGTCGGTACCGGTGTTACCAATACGACCACCAACCCGGCGCTGCCCATTGTCACAACAGTTGCAGGTCCTTATATCGATTATTATGACAACCAGTCACACCGTGTTGTTGTATACGGCGACTTCACCAACAGCGGTACGGTTCGGTTCACCAATCTAACGTATCCCGTATATGACGCATTTCCTGCTACAGTTGCAGGTGCAACAACCGGATTCGCCACTGTTTATTTCAGAGGTTCAACCAACAACTTTCTGACGTGCAACAACACCACGGATTTTTACAACCTGGTGCTTGACAAAGGATCTGATCAGACCTATAAGCTGACGATATATGCTTCAGCTTATAATTATTTCAAACTGTTCGGTGCCAACACGGCTCCATCAGATATATTAATGGGCGCCACTACGGCAAATCCCAATATGAAGAAAGCGCTATGGCTTCGTAGCGGGACGCTTTCCTTCACCGGTCTTACTGCGGTCCCATCGTTAACTGAAGGAACAGCAGCCTCCACGGAATATTATATTCCATCCAATGCAGCCATGCTGCTTGACGGATCAGAAGTGGTGATCCTTAACACTGCAGATGACTACAGGGAAGTTAATGTTTCGTATACGGTAGCCGGCGGAACAGGTCTTGTGAATGGCGTAAGCAAAAACGGATACAATTCCCTGATCGTATACGGTTTGCTGCAGGTGAATGACGGTTACCTGTCGACCCGTGAATCAGGCGGTATTGTCACCAACAGCACGGCTTCAGGCCAGATTATCATCAATGGCGGTGTAGTGGATGCCAAGCAGCTTTCAGCAGTGTCAGGATCAGCGTACTACCTGCAAACCAACGGAGCCTTATTGCTTCGCGGCCGCATTCAGCGTACCCCTGCGGCTTACACCATTATCGATGACCTGACCGATACAACTGCATCAACCATTAACACGGCAAGGGCTGCCAATGGTATTGTAACCACACTTGGAACTTTTAATCTCGAAAACACAAGCAACATATTCAGCATTTCCGGCGGTATCATCCGCATCTATGATGTATCAGACAATACGGTACAGGAGGCATTCGATGTAAAATCTTCTTCGTCAAATGTGAATGTTACCGGGGGTACTGTTGAGTTTATTCCTACCACAGGAACGGTGCTTGCTGATGCAACAAACTACCTTGTCAACACAACAGCATCCATGGGAAATGTGCTGATCAACCGTGTGAGCGGTGCTTCAACCGTCCAGCTGAGCACCAATGCGCTGATCGTTCTTGGTAATTTCAACCTGAATGCAGGAAGCTTTAATGCATCATCGCTCGACCTGACCATTGGAGGTGACCTCAGGATCCAGTCCGGAACAACATTTACAACGGGAACCAACACCACCAAACTGAACGGTGCATCAACACAAACATTTACAGTTAACCTGGCCGCAGCTTTGTCGCTGAACAAATTCACCATTTCAAAAACAGCCGGTGTAGCTGTAAACATGGCAGGAAGCCAGACAACCGTTAACGTCCTCGATAATTTCAACCTCACCCTTGGTACGCTGAACGATAACGGCGTTACATTCAATGTGAGTAAAAACGTATATAACTCCGGGTTGCATACCGGTACAGGAAAAATTTCGCTGAACGGTGCCGCACTGACGCAGACCATTGATGGTAACGGTATTTTCCAGAACCTGGAATTAAACAACACCAATGCAGCTTCTGCCCCGGTTTCACTGATTGCCAACACAACAGTTAACGGCGCACTTACATTTTCACAAAACAAGCTGTTTAACATCGGCATATACAACCTGCGGCTCAATGCATCAGCTACGATTGTGAACGGCGGAGCATTGCGTTATATCCAGTGCGCCGGAAATGCAGGTGACGGCGGTGTAACCAGGGTATATGCTTCTCCTGCATCATTCACTTTCCCCGTGGGAGCACCTTCCACAAATCACGCCGGCGTTCCCAACTATACACCAGCCACACTCGGCCTCAGCGGTGTGCCGACTGTTTACGGATCAATCTCTGTTGTACCTGTAGGGTATGCACATCCCAATGAAACTACAGCAGGAAGGAGCCTCGCTTATTTCTGGCGCGTCAGGTCTTCAGGCTTTACGTTGGGATCCGCCACCATAACGCATGGCTATACTTATTCGGTGAATGACCTGGTGCTTGGCGCCGGTATCACTGAAAACCAATATGTGGCTGCTAGGTTCGATCAGACATCTGCTTCCTGGACGAAGGGCACAACAAGTGACCTTGACATCACAGGCAAAATCATCGGACAGCCCACAGCAGGAACATTCCTGAACAATGTGTCATTCATCGACGGCGATTATACGGCAGGTGATGACAACCCTACAGATCCATTCGGAGTTCCCCTTAAGTTTTACAGTATTGCCACAGGCCGGTGGACAACCAATACGACCTGGTCGAATACATCAGGCGGAGCAGCAGTTGCAGCAGGAGCGGTTGCAGGCGTGAACTATCCCGGTCCCAACAGCATTGTTTATATTGAAGGAAATAAAACGGTAACGCTTAACTCGGCGACCGGCACACCAAACTTTGGAACCACTACGGCCAACACTGATGTGCAGAGCTGTGCAAGCTTAACAATACGGGCAGGCTCCACGCTGGACATCGGGTATAATCCGAACAGCAATTTCGCATTGCTTGTTTCAGATCCTGCAGGTAACGGAACTATCCGAATGACAACTTCCTTTACATCAGGGACTACTTTTGCAAATCCCTCAGGAGATTTTTCGGATTTCAACGTAAACCTGGGGACGACAGAATTATATTCAACCAACCCGGCAGCAGGTACCACATACTGGCTGAAAAACGGTGTAACCAATTATGGCAACCTGACCATTTCACCACTGGGCGGATCAAACATTATCTTCCCGAACAATGATCTCACCATTTATGGTAACTGTACCATCAACGGTCAGAATGCCGACTCATGGTTTTGTCCTACCTGGAACACCAACTATCCCCTGGCGCCAACTGCTCCTATAGCTAAAACGATAACCATCAATGGAAACCTTGACATGCTTGGCGGTGCATTTTACTGGATGCCCCCGGTTGGAGGTGTTGCGCAGGACCTGGTGGTAAACGGTAACATCACTGTGGCAACTACAGCGGCTATCGATGTTTTCGGCGCTGCATTTCCGAGGACATTAACCATTGGCGGAAACCTGATCAACAATGCAAACGGACTGGTGAATGCTCCGGCAAGCACCACAGCGCAATGCAACTTTGCAACTATTCCCGTTACTTTTAACAGTTCCACTTCGGCAAGCATTTCTAATACAACCGGTTCACCGCGGACCATATTCGGAACTGTAACGGTTAACAAAGGTTCATCGCAGGCTACAACACTTACGTGTGATATTGGCGGAACGCTGACCACACCAACCGATAACTGGCTGACCATTCAAAACGGAACATTCCGGTATATGCGTACCAATCCTGCTGCCGGGGCCAACTTTACTATTTCAACCAGTACCACCTTTACGATTCCTTCCACAGGCGGACTGTATGTAAACATGCCATCCAATACGAACAACATCAATGTCCTTATAGCAAATAACAATGCCGATGCAAGCGACCTGATACTGAACGGAAAGCTAACAGTTATCAGCGGAAATGTATATGTTGGTCCTGTTGCTGCGCCGGCATTTAATAATGATATTGAATATTCAGGCGGCGGCTCATCTGCCATCGTAGTGCAGGGAGGCAACCTGTATGTGAACGGACAGATACGCAGACCCACCACCACCACCAACGGCATCCTGAGCTATACGCAAAGCGGCGGCTCGGTTACTATCAACGGTAATACATCAGCAGGCGGTGCGGCAACGGCAGCAACTCGCGCCAAGCTTGAAATTCTGAATACAGGAAGTCAGTTTAATTTCTCCGGTTCTTCCACCATTACCATTGCACGTGGTGGTGGCGGCACCACGTTTGGGGACCTGTATCTGCGACCACAGTCTTCCAGTGTAACCGGCGGAACAGTGATCTTTACCAACGTTGTACCCAACACTGCACAGACCTATTCAATGGATGCCAATATTTCATTGTATAACCTGACCGTTACAGGTGCTGCTGCAGTGAATGCCACCGTGGGTCTGATGGTCAATCCGCTTACGTTGAATGGTTCACTTACGCTTACCAACGCAAGAAGCATCTTCAACACAAACAACATCAATGTCACCATCAAGGGTGATATGAATAACAGCGGGACCTATAACTTCGGTACCAACCTGACCACTTTCAGCGGCGGGGCTCAAAACATCACAGGAACTTCCACAACGAACTTCTATTATCTCAACGTATACCCGGTAACGTCACTTACGGTGAACAACAGCTTTACCGTAAATAAAGACCTTCTCCTTGGAACAGGAATCCTGACGCTTGGAAGCAGGCTTCTCACCCTGAAAGGTGATCTGACCAACAATGCCAACTACAGTGATAATAATGTTACAGGAGGGATCAGCCTGGGAGGCACCACTGCACAACAGCAGGTTACAGGAACCGGTGTTTACAACAGGCTTGAGCTGAATAACAGCTATGGCGCCAGGCTGAACAACGACGTAACCCTTCAGGGCGACATGGTTCTTACACAGGGTGTGCTTGACATCAACCAGTACCTGCTTATGCTCACACAAACCAGCACCATTGGCGGTTCAGGTTTCAGCACCAGCAAGATGATCAAATCAGACGGCGTGGCCAGCAACTCAGGTACCAGAAAATTCTTCAATATTATTTCAGGCGCCACCACCTTTACTTTCCCTGTGGGAATTACGGGAAAATATACTCCGGCAACCTACAACATTAGCAATAGTGCAACGGTGGGATACATTGCCGTTCATCCGGTGAATACTTATCAGCCCACCGTGCTTGATCCCAATAATGTGCTTCAGTATTACTGGGCCATTGAAAGTTCTGGTATTTCAGGATTTACTGGAGATCTTACCCTTCAATACCTGGCAGCCGACGTAATGGGTACTGAAAGTAATTATGTAGCCGCCAAGCTTGAACTTCCGGCAGGAACGTGGACCAAGGCAACTGTTGGCCCAGCAACCGACAATGTAAACGAATTATTGCATACCATTCTCTTTGCTGATGCTTCAGCAATTACGCTGACGGGGGATTATACAGCCGGGGACAGCGCCGCCATTCCCGATGATGTGCCTACCTTCGAAACCATTTCCAACGGTAACTGGACCGATAACACCATCTGGGTGCCTGTCAGCCCTACAGTTATTCCATGTCCCGTGGGCGGCCCCAACGGATTCAATGTGATCATCAACCATTCAGTAATAACCAATACCAATAACTGCAACGCTTATTCGACTACAATAAACAGCACGGGTAAATTAATGATTGTATCTCCAACTTATGGTCATAACCTTGGTGATGTTTCCGGAACAGGAATTCTGTATCTTGAAAACGGGAACCTTCCTGCCGGAAATTTCTCCCAGTTTTTCGATTGTAAATTCGGAGGCGCGCTTGAATATGGAGGTTCAGGATCTTATGCAATCATAGCCACTGCATTTACAAGCATTCCTAAAATATTGATTTCGGGAACAGGAACCAGGGTGCTCCCAAATAAAGACCTGACTATTTGCACCCAGCTTAAAATAGACGGAAGCGTAACACTGGACAACAGTGTAAACAATAAAAAATTAATCATTGAAGGAACCATGGAAATATATAATGGCGGTTCCTTTAACAGTGGTACGGGTACAGCGCCGGCCTCCACCGTCACTTTTGCCGGTAGCGCCATGCAGTCGCTGGGCGGACCGCTTGGAGATTTCACCGGTACGAACGGTTTCAACAACCTGGAACTGGACAATAGTAACGGTTTGACTATAGGAACAAATGGAAATATTGAAGTGAAGAATAACCTGCTGCTTACCAGCGGGCTCATTTATACCACCACAGCAAACAAGCTGACGCTGGTCAATACGCTTTCAACAGCTGCAGTTCCGACGGGAGGTTCCAGCACATCGTTTGTCGACGGTCCGCTGATCAAGCAGATTCCAAACGGAAGCAGTTTCCTGTTCCCATTTGGAAAAGGCGGCGTTAAGAGTCATGAATTTACAGTTACGTCAGGTTATTCGACCTATTATACAGCCGAGTATTTTACCACGAATTCCAATCCGAATTCAGTAGTGAGTCCGATTCTCGAAACAAACTCAGCGGAGTCGTGGAGTCTCAGCAACAATTCAGCCGTTGCAAAAAATGCTAAAGTTAAAATTGCCTGGGATGCACAAAGTGACCTTACTGCAGCCATGACTGTGGCAGGCGCTTCAGGGCTGCTGACTGACATGCGTGTTGTTGAATACAACGGCAGCGCCTGGGCCGCAGTAGGAACTTCAGGAACACTGCTTACCTCCGGAACAGTTACCGTTGGTGATGTATCCAGCAACACGAATGTAACGATTTCAACCACGCCCAAGCTTTATACAACAGGAACCATTTCCAATACTGTCGCTAAAGCCACCTTCTCTCCGGCAGGTGTGGTTTGCGGCTCGTCCGGCATACCGGTTACATTTACCACAGTAACACCTATAACGCTCAACTATACGCTGAACTATACAATTGACGGTATTGCACAAACTCCGATTGTGGTGTCGGCGCTTCCCTATACGCTTCCCACGCTGGTAGCAGGTGATTATCAGCTGACCAGCTTCGTTTATAACGGAAGCACTGTATCAGGCAGGGTTGACCCGTCTGTGATCAGCGTTTATGACAATCCGAATACTGCGACGGCCGGAGCAGATCAGTCTCTTTGCGGGCTTTCAGGAACAATATTGACAGGAAATGACCCTGCACCTTATACCGGCATATGGTCCATTCTGAGCGGACTGGGAGGAATCGTTGTTTCGCCGACTGCATATAACAGCGTATTCACAGGTATTTCAGGAAGGACTTATACTTTAATGTGGACCAACGACAACAGCGGATGCGTATCGCGTGATACGGTTGACATTTCTTTCCCGCTGCTCCCTTCCACACCTTCGTCATTTACTTCAGCTCCTTCACCGGTATGTGAAGGTTCTTCAGGATACGTGTATGCAGTTCCCCCGGTGACCGGAAATACTTATACATGGACGTATACGGGTACCGGTGAAACCATCACCGGCAATGGAACCAACTCGGTAACAGTTGATTTTGCCCTTGGCGCAACTAGTGGTTTGCTGAAGGTAACATCATCCAACAGCTGCGGGGTCAGCTCTGCCAGGACCAAGGCCGTGGTGGTGCAACCACTGCCAATTGCAACATTCAGCTATACAGGCAACCCGTATTGCAACATCGGAGCAAACCCGGTTCCGACTTACAGTGGCGGTGGAGTTGCAGGAACATTCTCTTCCACAGCAGGACTGATATTCGTCAGTACGTCAACCGGTGAAATCGACGTAGCCACAAGCACACCGGGAACCTATACCGTTACCAATACAATTTCAGCATCAGGTGCCTGCGGCATTGTGACTGCAACTTCAAATGTGGTGATCACCAGGCTGGGAACATGGCTGGGAATAATCAGCACCGACTGGTTCGATCCGAATAACTGGGGTTGCACCACAGTACCCACCAAGCTGATCGACCTCACCATTCCGGGCGGAGTAACGTATATGCCTGTGATTGCTGCCGCAGGAGCTGAATGTAAAAACCTGGTTATCGATCCCGGCGCTTCACTGACCATTACAGGCGTTGAAAACCTGGATGTCTGGGGCGACTGGACAAACAACAACGCATTTATCGGTGGTTCCGGATCCGTTTCGTTCCAGGCTACGGGCACCATTGGCGGTCTTGCCGTCACTACATTTAATCACCTGGTGATTGCACCGGCCGGAATTGTAACGGCAGGCATCAGCAACATTGATCTTACCGGAGACTGGACCAACAATGGCACTTTCAATGCAGGGACCAGCGCGGTTTCATTCGAAGGAACCACAGCGCAAAGCATCGGCGGAACCAGTCCCACTGCCTTCTACGATCTGACCATCAACAATGCAGGAAACAAAATTACACTCATGAATGATCAGAGTGTGAGCAATGCCCTCACCATGTCGGTCGGTAATATCGTGCTTGGAACCTATATACTTGCTCTTGGAAATACTGCAACCATTACCGGCGGAAGTGCAACCTCTTATATTGAAGCTGACGGAACCGGAGTTGTTAAGAAATTTTATAATACAACCGGCGGAGCCGCGCTTGATATCCCTGTAGGAGACTTTGATGATTACTCACCGCTTACCTTCAGCCTCAACAGCGGAAGCACACTTGATCCTGTAGCCTTTGTTACCGTAAGGGTAATCGACTCCATACATCCGAACCTGGGAGTGACGGCAGCATATATTACGCGCTACTGGGAGCTGGAACCATCAGGTATCAATACACCGGATTACGATGTTACCTATACTTATAAAATGGCTGACGTAGTTGGTATAGAGTCCAGCCTCGTTCCATGCAAGTATTCCACCAACACATCACCGAACTGGAATTATGGTGTTGACTATGGTGTATGGGCACTCAATACCACTACCCATACCTTATCCTGGAGCGCTGTCACTTCATTCAGCGGCCTGACAGGACAGGCAAATCCCGGCTCGCTGCCGATCCAGCTGATCAGCTTTGATGCAGCGATGGTAAGCACCCACGTGAATCTTAACTGGATAACTGCATCTGAGACAAACAATGCCTATTTCACCATTGAAAAAACAAAGGACCTCAGGCATTATGAATCGGTGATCACCAGGAATGGGGCAGGAAACAGCAGCTCGATACTGAAGTATTCAGCAATTGATGAAAGTCCGTATCATGGCACATCCTACTACCGCTTAAAGCAAACCGACTATAACGGCACCTATACGTATTCGAAGAATGTAGCTGTGTCGCTTGGGTCAGAAGATCATTTTGACTTTGAAATTTTCCCCAATCCGAATGACGGGCTGACCGTTAATTTATTTATCAAAGGTGAGAAAAGTGAAAAAATAATCTTTGTCATCAGCGATGCTTCCGGTAAAATAGTATATTCGGAAACCGGAGTTATCGGCGATAACCAGGATCATGGTCATACCATGAAATTGCGCCAAAAACTGCAGCCCGGCACTTATACCATCAAGGGAACCAACTCATCACAGGAAATTTTTACCAGGAAGCTGGTTGTAAAATAATTTCCGCTTTTTTAATTTTATTCTAACAAGGTCACTTTTCCCGTAAAGACAACTTCGCCTTTTTTATTTATCACATGATAAAAATAAATCCCCGGAGCCAGCGATGAAATATCAGCCGTCCTTTTTGAATCATTAACCTCCATTGTCATTTTTCTGACACCAGTCAGGTCAAACAACTCAATAGTGAGATCGCTCATGTGATTCAGGTCAAATGAAATAATACCTGTTGAAGGATTCGGATAAATGATTAAAGATTTTTCAGCATTCATTTCATTTACTGAAACATTGCCAGGATTGCATAGCCGTATCAGTGAAACATTCAAACCCGACACCTGGGAATTGTCGCCGCCGACAGAATAAATACACGAATCAATAGTCACCAGTTCATGATAGGAACGGGCTGTAGGTAAAGAGGTGGTTGAATTCCAGGATAAACCGGTGGGATCAAACGTATTTGTTTCATCCTTACAGCTTATATTAAATCCACCTGCTATATAAATGAGTCCATTCCATACCGACCCGGCAGGCGCATGAAGTCCCAGGGGCAGGGTTCCGATGCTTACCCATGCATCACTCACTGAATCATACCGGTGAACATTATCCACATGAGTTGCAAATCCACCGCCCCCGAAACGATACATTTCATTATTCATGACCACCATGGCCGAATACCAGAAGTTATTGTCGGGCAATGGATTTTTCAGTGTCCAGCTGTTGCCAGCCGGATCATATTCATCAACCCTTGTTTTGTCGGGCTGTCCGCTCATTGCATACAGCTTTCCGTTGATCGATGCTGCTTCCATAATGGCTCTTGGAATGGGCAGTGAAGCTGCAGCAGCCCAAGTATTGGAGGAAGGGTCATATACGTAATGGCTCGACAAAGGAGTACCGGTGTTGGGATAACCGCCCCCGAGATAATGGATTTTTCCGTTGACCACGGCTCCTGCCGGTTGTTGCGCAAGATAGGGAACAGGCGCCAGCGTATCCCAGGTATCGGTCGATGGTTTATATCGTAAGTGAATATCCGTGGCGCCTGCAGGGCCGCCACCGCCGATCACATGGATTTCGCCATCCAGTGCGACCACAACCGGAAAAGCCAAACCAACAGGAATGTTTGCAAGCGGATCCCATGTTTGCGAATGAGAAACCGAATGAACAGCAAGCATGAGGAGGAGGGTAAAATATTTTTTCATTGGCAGGGGGTTTAGATTATTACTGCCAATATAAAACAAAATTTCTTAACGGAACAATTCAGGCAGCTGTTAGTTGTCAGCTTTTAGCTATTAGCTGTTGGCTGATACAAATCAGCTATAAGCTATTATTCAACCACTACTTTCTGTGTAACGGATTTTCCTTTTTCATCCATCAGGGAGAACAAATAAATTCCGGATTGCATGCCCTGCCTGTTCACGGTAACGGAGCTGCCCGATATATTTTTAATGCGGCTGACCTGCCTGCCGTCAATATCGTATACGGTAAGCGTGAATTTGCTTTCCTTTTTATTTGTGAATGAAATTGTTGTCTGATCATGAAAAGGAACCGGAGAAACTGACATGTTGAATGGATTTTCTTCCATTTCGTTCATACCGGTGAGCATGAAACAATTATCGAACAATTGCTGGATGACATCATCGGCCTGCTGTAAGGCGGCAACTGACAACGGATAAATTCCAGTGGTGTCGCGGGCCCAGGGAACTCCTATGGTAATACATCCTACCTGTCCTGGCAGCATAGTGAAGCTACCGGCCGACATCACAAACCGCATATCGCCGGGTACGATTCCGGCATTGGCTTCATTCCAGGGTCCATTGGAGACATTGAACGCACTATCCGTATTATCAGGATACATAAAGTTACACATTGGATTTGAAGGATTGCGTCCATTTTCACCATAGGTAAGAGGAATCCCGTCAAGCCAGACCGCATGCAAATAATTTAAAAAATTATT